>Ga0209502_10001531_pt1 | contig 20790 bp, 22 predicted proteins | sample ArcticOcean_MG_C_10_FD_187442 | JGI IMG/M metagenome (GOLD analysis project Ga0209502, IMG submission 187442) | Marine microbial communities from western Arctic Ocean - ArcticOcean_MG_CB11_90 (SPAdes) (version 2) | ecosystem: Environmental > Aquatic > Marine > Oceanic | place: Arctic Ocean... | reverse complement strand
CAGTTCCATCGAAGTCAGCATCTTGAGTGAGGTTGACAAGGAGATATTCAGCATTCATAGCCAAGGCGAAGAATTGTGGTCCAGTTGGGACATTTGTTCCAATCACATGCACTTCCCATGAACCTTGGGCAGGGTTTGCAAAATCTAGAACTCGAAGGTTGTTGAGATTGTCAGATTGGTTGGTCCATGCCCCTGATGGGTCTTTTATCGCAAGGTCGAGGTCATTGATGAGATGTGTAGACGAGGACACAGAGGCTGCAGGGTCGGTGTATGAGAGCGCCATTCTGAGGTTTGGTGCTGAAGCAGGGACTACAAAACTCCAACCTCGGTCATCAGTCGTTGAAAGTGATTCTTTTTGTACATACGATGCATTCATAGCAGCCCACATGTCGATTAATCCTAAACCTTCATGGCTGTTTGGTGCATCACGACCTGCACCAATTGATGTGGAGGAATATTGACCCATCATATCGTGTGCAGTTGCTGCAAAAATGGCTTTAACCAGAGCAGATGTAGGGTCTGTAAGGTTTCGATTTTCAATCATGTGTTCAAGAAGGAGTGCAGTTACACCCGCAGCAATGGGTGTGGCCATGCTTGTTCCACTCATGGAACGGTAGTTTCCACTTCCACCTGCTGAACGAGATTGTGTTGAGTAAATATTAGTCCCGGGTGCGGCGAAATCAGGCTTCAATCGCCCATCATCCATAGGACCTCGGCTTGAAAAGTCGACAATCCCCGACCAATTGTCTGAAGCCGATTGTGGCGAGTACATTCCCGTGCCACTACGTAGATTTTCACTTGCAGCAATAGCAATTACATTTTTGGAACCCGCTATTGAGCTCATTGTATCATCATCAATTTCACCATCGGCATTTGAATCGCTACCCGAGTTTCCTGCTGCAAACAAAATGACTAACTCGTCATTTATCTTCGCAGACATATCGACTTTCATCGAATCACTCGTATAGGTACCATACACTCCCGGAAAGCCTCTGCTCCAAGAGTTGGTATGGACTCGACTACCGTTTGCAACTGCTAAATCAAAAAGGTCTCCAATATCATTTGGAATGCCGGCAGGTGAGGATCCTTGGCCAATAGCCTGGAATAATAATTGTGCTTCAGGTGCCATTCCAGCATTGACTCCACTGCTGTCGGTGCCATCTCCAAGAACTGAACCGGCCACATGCGTTCCATGGCCGTTGAAATCTTCAGGTCCATCGTCACAAGAGCCAGGGCTCCCACCTGACCAGGCACAACTCGAAGAAGGGATTGGCATAGAAAGAATACCTTTGATGTGGTCTTTGAAATCGGGATGCATATTTGAATTATTTACTCCATTGTCGAGCCCTGAGTCCGCTACTGTTACGATGATTCCACTGCCATCTAGCCCATTCCAAGAGGAGTTTACATTTCCCATCTTTGTGGAATCTTGAACGTCATCAGCATGAAGGATTGTCGCTGCAACTGCATTTGTATATTGAGCCATATAAGTCATATCAATGAATTCAATTCCACCTTGCTTAGCAAGCCATACGATGCCACTTGTTTCGGCAAGAACAGTAGCGAACCTTTCACTTACCGAATCGACAACGATATCCTTTCTTTGGAATATGCCTTCAGGTAATTCATCACCAGAAAGAACCAGATCTACAATCGCTTTTCCTTCCATCGAATAACTAAACTCACTGTAATCTACTGTGCCTGTTATGGCCTCAATAAGGATGTTGCGGATTTTGTCTGAAGGATCAAGTTGTACAATTCCTTCGACTTCAAGTTCTGCTAACATTTCAATTGAAGTACCTTGGATTTCACAATGGAATCCATTCGGAGGAAGGAAAGAGAAACAATCAATCCCTGCTTCATTAAGTTCGTAAAACCACTCAGTGGGGACAGGGTATTCATGTGTTAGAACATACCATCCATTTAGATTCGATGATTGCTCTGTCCATTCGGACCAATCTTCGAGAGCCACAACACCTGCATTTCGATACAAGAGATTGAGTTCTCCCGCACCTTGATCAGGATGAAACCAGCCGTTTGAAGGACTTTGAGAAGGTGAAAGTCCTATTTGATTTAATAAATCTAAATCTTGTTCAGTATCGAGGGAGATTTCAGGTCCTGAAGGGGATGCAGCGTAGGTAATCGGGGCGAGAACCTGTAGGAGCATGAGGGCGGCGAAAGTGATTGCTCGCACGGAGGGGGTAGGCGTCATATGTACCAATAAACGCAACTCCCACATGAATGATTTGATTACAAGTCGGACATGTGTGGCTGTTAAGAGGGTTCAAGAAGCACGGATTCGGCGGTTGACTTATGTCAGGGCATGGTAGGGGGAGTGCGAAGGTTCAATCACTTGAACCCGAGCAAATTAATGAGACCACTCAAGTACTCGGAAGTCAAGTTTGGCGAGTCGTACCCTATGCGTTCAGATACCCTCGTCGCTTGGTTGCAGGATTTCTTGGAAATGCCTGTGCTCGGGTTGTGGATTTAGTCCCCTTTGTCGCCATTGGATGGGCGGTCGATTACTTCACATCCGACATCATGGTCGGCCCTATGTTTGTTCAAGATGCAATCAATGCAATTCATTCCGAACCGGCCATTGGTTATGGTGTTATGATTTTTACAGGGTTTGTGATGCTCGCATTTTTCCAGGGTATTTCGGAATATTCATGGCAAACTCTTGGTTATAATATTCAGCACGATTTACGTATGGATGCAACCCGTTCACTCATTGCCATGGAGGCTTCCTACTATGATATGCGTCAAACAGGGCAACTGATGTCGATTCTCTCAAGTGACGTTAACCAATTAGAAGACGTGGTATCAGACTCATCAACATCGATTATCCGGATCGTCTTTACCTTCCTCACTGCATTTGTGATATTGGCCTCAATGTCGATCAAATTAGCTGGAATTTTGTTTGGACCTATCCTTCTTATTATTCCGTGTGTGTATTGGTTTTCAACTCGAGTTCAGCGCAAATATCGGAAACAACGCGAATCGACCGGCGATATTAATGCGGTTTTAGAAAACCTCATTTCAGGAATCTCTGTCGTTCAAGCATACAATGCACAAGCATGGGAATCCGAACGAGTCGCTCGTGAATCCGGAAATTACCGGGACCAAGCAATGGGTGCGAGCCGAGACCGGAACCGGTTTTTACCAATGATTTACGTTATTGCAGGAATTGCATTTGGGTTGTTAGTGACTGCGGGTGGATATTTAGCGGGTGAAGGCGAAATCTCAACAGGAGAACTCGTGACGTTTTTGCTCATTAGTACCCGAATGACCATGCCTATGTTCATTTTTGGAATTCTCATCAACCAACTTCAGCGTGGCGAGGCAGCCGCAAAGCGTGTCTTTGCTACCATCGATTTAGAACCTACAATCTTCGATAAACCCGATGCTATTGAGTTGAATGAAGCGATTGTTTCTGTCGAATTCAAGGATGTTCACTTTACCTATCCTGGTACTTCAATTAAAGTGTTGAGCGGAATCTCCTTCAAAGCAGAAGGTGGAGATTTCCTCGGAGTTATGGGACACACCGGAGCAGGTAAAACCACGATTCTCAAACTCTTGATGAGTTACTATGTACCGGACAGTGGGGACGTTTTAATCAACGGCCAATCACTTAACGATTTCACTCTTCATTCAGTTCGTGACAAAATTGGATTTGTCAGCCAAGAGCCGTTCTTATTCTACGGGACTGTAAGTGACAATGTGAGGTATAATCAAGAATCGACCGATGAAGAACTCGATGTCGCTCTCAAACTTGCAGGTGCTTGGGATTTCATTCAAGAACTGGAAAACGGTTTGGATACGATGGTTGGAGACAGAGGTGCCAAGTTGAGTGGCGGTCAACGTGCTCGAGTTTCATTGGCAAGAGCTCTGCTCAAGCGACCAAGTTTGTTAATCCTCGACGAAGCTTCCAGTGCCCTCGATGCAGAAACTGAACGTCGAATCCAAGAAAACCTCCTTGCAAGCGGTAGTGATAGAGCAACCATCGCCGTTGCTCATCGATTGAGCACTATTCGTAATGCTAACGAGATTCTTTCCATGGTCGATGGAGCGGTTGTTGAACGAGGTGTTCACGATGACTTGGTTGCAGCGAATGGCGTCTATGCCAGCCAGTGGACCATCCAAACTGGCGACATGGCTGGACTTTCCCTTGATGAAGACGAGTCTTAGATTCGTTCACGTATTGGACGTAGTACTGCCGTTTCTTCGTCAGTATCAGCCTGCTTTTTGATGATGCGATCTCCCAATACAATTCCCCATGAAATGAGGATGAACAAGGGTATTCCAAGAACAAGAGCCCATACGGCCATTGATAAGTTTGAGATGTAATAACTCTCCATCAGTTCCGATGTGAGGATGATTACAACGAACAGTACAATTCGAAGTATGACGAGGCTGAGGCGAATCAGTGACCAAATCTCTTCTTCATCTGTCGCATGGTCTGGTGTATCGAGTTCAGCCAATCGGTTATGAAGACGACCGGCCATATCTTGACTTTCCCCCTCTTAACCAAATGCCTTCCCCTCTTTTCCAGAGGTTATTGGGCCTTTTTCACAGGATGTCGAATCATGCCGTGCGTACACGGTCATCGATTTGTGCACCTTCGCCGGCTTTACCGCCAGTGCGGCGAATCTCTCTCCATGCTTTGATGACACCTTGGCCGTACGCCCATTGCGCTAAGAAGACAAACAGTGGTGCAAAGAATACCGTTCCAATCGAGCGATGAGGTGATGTGCCAATTGCAGCACCAAGCCAACAGATGCCGATGTACAGACAAACCAAACCGAGTGGAATGTGGAAAGCGATGCGTGAAAAATCCCAATCACCTGCAAGGGTGAACCAGAGTTCCGCTTCTGCTCCTCCAGTGATGGCGCCGTAGAGCATTCCAAGCAAAGCCACGACGACGAGTGCTGGGAAGAACCCGATAGCGGTATGTGACCATGTGGAAATCTCAGGCCATCGCTTGTTAGCAACCATTCGAGTGTAGCCATAGTTTCGCATTTGCTTCATGTAAGGCTTGAATGGACGTCGGCGACGATGAGGCATGACGTTTGAAGGGTCGATGAAAAGTTTGTGTCCCGCACGCTGAATTTTAGCGTCCAATACCACATCTTCCGCACCGATACATCCTGGTTCGAAGAAGTCTACTTCACGAAGGTTTGCCATTCGATGAGCGCAATTGACACCAGGGTTGTGTGTGATGGGGACAAGGTCGCCTTTTGGTTGAGCGCCGTATCGAGTTCCAGCGGTCATGAATTTTGTGCAGAAAGCAACATCGGCGCACTTGGCTCCGAACGGGTCTTCATCAGGTGCAAAGTTTGGTCCACCGACTGCTCCGACTTCCGGATCCTTGAACCAACGAACCAATTTTTCAACCCAATCGAGAGGTGGGATCGTATCATCATCGGTGAACAGGACCAATTCATGGTCCATTTGTCGAAGTGCATAATTGCAAGCATCGGCTCGGTTTCGGGAAGGGTCTTCAATCCATGTTGCACCGTACTTCTCACAGACTTCTTTGGTATGGTCTTTTGATTTTGAATCGGAAATGATCACTTCAAAGTGAGGATAGGTTTGATTTGAAAGGCGACCAAGTACAATGCCGAGTTCATCTGCATTGTTGATGGATGGTATCAACACGGCGATTTTGAATGCTTCACCGTCTTCTTTGAGAAGTGGAGCCACGGAACCAGATGATTCGCCCATGATTCGATGCAAGAAGGCCGCCCATATCAATCCAAGGGAGATTCACTTACTCGAATCACTCAGCAACAGCAGAAGACTCGTCGAGCGTCTTTCCTTCTTGTGTGTCGGTGATGGTGACCGAGATTGAGCAGACTTCGCCTGCTGCACATAGGGCACTACTTTCTGCAATTGTGACACCGTCACCAACAGACCAAACTTGGTCGGTTGTGTCTCCGAACTCTACGAGAACGCAGCCACCGCCGGTTGCACCAGGGTTGTCACAGGTCACAGGAGCGCCATTGTTGACTGAGATCTTAACAGAAATCGCAGCCCAATCGAGGTCCCTTCCTTGGGTCATTGTTACCCGAACCAGGTTGTCTTCAATGCCGTCAGATGGAGAACCGTTCGCATCTTCAGCGTCGAGCACAAAAATATTTGAATCATAATTTTGAATTGGTGCGAATTGAGGTGTATTGACATTGATGAGTTCTGACGTTCCTGCACCGTTGCTGTCAAATGCCACAAAGGCAACAGTTGTTGTCAATTCTGTACTTGCTCCCGGTACGGTGTGCCATGCTGCGAGTGGAAGGTAAAGAGTGGTGAATCCACTCTGAGTTGATACATTGACGTCGATTATGCCATCAAGGTCAATATCCCATCCCATTGTCATCGCATCGCCATCGATATCGATTGCTGAATGATACATGGAGATATTCGCTCCAATCGTCGAGGTAATATTTGTCGCAATATCCATGACTCGATTTTCATCGACCCCGAGCATTGGGTTGAAGTAGACATTAATGTTCGGAACATGATTGATATTCGCAGTGGTTGATGTTGGCTCTTGACCTTCAGCAGGAGGGGTAACTGCATCGTCGGCGAGGCCGAAACACCCAGTCAAAATCAAAAGGCATGTCAGTGTTACAATATTCAAAGTACGAATCATTTCCATAATTCTACTACTCGGCGAAAGCCCTTCAACATATCTCTGAGTTCACTCATGCGCGGAAAGTGATGATTTTCGATTATACCGCGCCCGACGCCCCACATTTTATCCTTCATGGATGTTAAGTTCATAAGCCGTCGAAAGTGAAGAGCAATTGGAGAGGGTGTATCTCATGTTGAACGTCACGGCCCGACAGGACTTGATGAGCAAGATTATTGAAACGTTAGGAGTTGTAGTAGAAGATGCGAGATTTGATTTTGGCGAGAACGGATTAGAAATCCGAGTCGTTGACCCTTCGCACGTTGCTATGATTCAGATGAACATTGATTCAGCTGCGTTTGATACCTGGGAGCTCGATGAAACCAAACTTGGTCTTGAGCTTCGTAAAATTAAGGAATTAGTCAGTCTTGGCGGACCGACTGATATGATTGAAATGGCGTACGGCGACGAAACTGGTGTTTTGACCGTCAATCTTGGAAAGATTGACCGAAACATTCGACCACTCGACAACACCACCATGAATCCTCCAACTCTTCCTGAACTCAAACTTCCTTGTAAGGTCACAATCTCTGGTTCTGATTTCACGCAAGCCTTGAAGGCAGCTCGCCAAGTTGGCGATTTAGTGAATTTCAGTATTGATGAAAACACATTCACAGTTCATGTCCAAGGATCTACCGATTCAGTTACAGTTGCTTTCAATAAAGACGAACTGCAACACATGGAATGCGAAAAGCCTGCTCGAAGTCAATACTCTTTGACCTATCTCGTCCCTTTGTCGAAGATTTTTGGAAACCTCGAATCCGTTAACATTGGCTTTGGTGAGAACTATCCACTTTCAATGTCTTTCAATTTCCATGATGGTGCTGCTGAAGTTCAATACTTCCTCGCTCCACGGGTTGAAAACGACTACTGAGTCGAACACAACTTTTAGCACGCCGTGCAAATAAGTATCAACAGTGTGAGCAACGGCTCAAGAGATCATCAAACAACATTGAAGTCGTTGTATTTCTTCAACTGAGGGATGTATTCTCAGTATTCGCGCCATCCTTTGCCGCAATCTTTGCACGTGAGCATTCTTGTTTCCGGTTCATCGGAAGAACGAGTTTGTTCAAGATAAGAGAATACATAGATGCTGTTACACTTCTGATTCGGGCACATGTAGGTGCCTGTAGTCAAGACACCGTGACGCTTGTCAGAATCTTTGATGACATCATACACACGGGCCCTTGATTCTGTGCTTGAGGTGGCTTGCGAAAGGTCGACTTCTTTGCCGGTCGTTTGATCTTTGATGACAACATTTGCAGGACCATTATATCCGCATTTGTAATTGGTACAGGCGATTTCACCCTTGGGGTTAGGGAAGGACAGTGTTCCACATTCGGGGCAAAACATAGCAACAGGTTATACAAGCATTACTTAGGCTTATCGGAAAGATGCCTTGATTCAAAATGAAGATGTGTACCGCTTTCTTCTACGGGATGTCAAAAGATAATTGGAGGGAAGGGTGAAGGCGGAGTGCTCAATCGGAGGACCATGTGGCTCTGGTATGACTGGCGTGCAGCAGCGATTGCCGATACCAATGGTTCGATCGTCGATGTTGAACAATGGGACGGTTTTTACGACCAGCGTAGTCTTGTTGCTCGACTTGAATGCATTGCTGAAGGTGGTCTTACCCCAGAAGCAATGGTTTTGTTAGAACGCTTCCCTGAAGCCAAACCTCGCGTTCATGGTGAACTTGAGTTGCCTGACGCGGATTGGCCTTTGCCGGATGATGAAGCGCAACAAGCTGCTGATGAAGCAGCGATTGCTATGGCTACCAGAGGCGTTGCACAAGCCGCAGGTGACCCTGACCGTCGTCTCGAACATTTGATGCGGGCGAGCGATGAAATGCGCAGCACCTTCATCACTATGGAAGCACGCTTGGTCGAATGGGTTGGCTTATTTTTGCCTGAAGCACGATTTGGCCAAGACCGTTCAAGTCTTGGAAAAACGGTTGGCGAAGCAGAATCATTGGAGCACCTCTCGACAACACTCGACGTACCTCTTCCACCCGTCGGTCCGGGGAAACCCGAATGGAAAGCGCTCAAAGAATGGGGGCAGAGTGTCTCCGTCTTCCGAGGTCAACTGGACCGTTTGGAAAATGGTATTCGCCATTTAACACTCGAACATCTTCCTTCTCTTTCGGCACTTTTGGGACCGTTGCTTGCGGCTCGTCTTTGTGTTGAAGCGCATGGGCGCATGCGTCTTGCTCGTCTTCCTGCAGGAACCGTTCAAGTTCTTGGTGCTGAAAAAGCGTTTTTCAACCATCTCAAAACAGGTGCGCCACCTCCAAAACACGGTCATATTTTCATGCATCCTTGGATTTCACGTTCCCCTCGTTGGGTTCGAGGTAAGATTTCACGAACCGTTGCAGCCAAAGCGAGCATTGCGGCGAAAATTGATGCCTTTGAAGGTGAACCATGGGGCGAAGAAGAAATGCGAGAACTCGAACAAAGAGTGGAAGAAATTTGTCAAGCATTCCCTTCACCACCTTCACGCCGAAAATGAGGTCTGAATATGGGGAAAAACAACAATCGTCGCCGTCAGACAATGTTGTCTTGGGCGGTGATGAAGGATGGCCGAGCATTATGGTCAATGAACGCTGTACCTCGACAAGCAGTCTACGGTGAATCACTCAGGTCTTTTTCTGGAACTGAATTTCGTCGTTGGGATCCTTCACGTTCCAAACTTGGTGCAGCCATTATGCGAACTGAGCGTGACCCTTCGTGGCTCTTACCAGAAGAAGGCACGACTGTCCTCTATCTCGGTGCAGGCCACGGGACTTCAATCAGTCATTTGCACGATCATTTGTGTGGCCAAGGTAACGATTTACGAGGACGTTTAGTTGCTGTTGACCTTGCACCACGATGTCTTCGAGAACTCATTCATATGGCAAAGAGTCGACCTGGTTTAGTTCCAGTGTTAGGCGATGCAAGAAAACATGCTGCTTGGGGTGTCTTACTTCCTCGTAAAGTCGATTGGCTGTTTCAAGATGTTGCTCAAGCCGGTCAAGTCGATATTTTCATCGGAGCATGCCGACGTTTCCTCAACCGTGATGGAACTGGCCTTCTTTCACTCAAAGCAGCCAGTGAGCGCTGGACTGGAGAAGGAGAATCCGCATTATTTGATAAGGTGGAACACCAACTTAACACCTCTGGCTTTGAAGTCGAGGAACGTATTTCATTAACCGGATATGAAGACAATCACGTTCTTTTCGCCGTTCGAAAGATGGAGTGATTCGATGCCCGAATTACCCGAAGTCGAGACCGTTCGAACTGGTTTAGAACAAGCATGGGTTGGACGAACCATTACGCAAGTGACGCTACGCCGAGCAGGTTTGCGTTTTCCATTTCCTGAAAACATGGCACAACGATTGACTGGCCAAATGATTACTCAAGTTCGTCGTCGAGCAAAGTACCTTCTCATCGATACTATGGACGAACTTGTTTTTCTCTCTCATCTTGGAATGTCAGGACGCTATACGCTCATCACAGCATCTGAAGTTCCTCGTTATCTTGAAAAGAATGCGAGTTCAAAACATTCAAAGTTTGGAGAACTCACAGGTTTTGATGGACGCCATGACCACATGGAATTCTGCTTCGATGATGGTTCGGTCGCCGTCTATACAGACCCTCGAAGGTTTGGCGTTGCCGATCTCTTTGAACGGGCAGAAGAGCCGATACAATCCCTCCTTGAACATCTTGGTCCCGAGCCACTTGAAAACTGGACTGCACAAGATGCAGCACTTCGGTGCCAAGGGAAACGTTCACCGATTAAGACCACTTTACTCGACCAGCGTTTTGTCGTTGGTGTCGGTAATATCTATGCTTGTGAAGCTTTACACCGTTCAGGTATTTCTCCAATTCTTCCTACCAATAAACTGGTGCGTAAAGACGGTAAGCCAACCAAAGCCCTCATCACTTTGGTTGAACAGGTCAAAGAAGTTCTCATAGCAGCAATTGCAGTTGGTGGCTCAACACTCAATGACTTCGCTGCAGTCGATGGAACACTCGGCTATTTCGGACATCATTTCCAAGTGTATGACCGAGAGGACGGCCCTTGTCTCAAAGAAGGTTGTAACGGAACGATTGAACGCATTGTGCAAAGTAACCGTTCGACTTTTTTGTGTCCTCGGTGCCAGAAGTAGTCACAGTAGACTCAAGGTGACTGAGCCTGCAAAAAACCAGAGGGCAACTGCAGTAAGTTTGTAGACAACCTCGCCATTCTGACGTAATTTCTCTAATACTGGCGTGCCGGTTAATACGATGGCCACAATCATGTACCAGCCCATGTCGATGGTCATACCAAGTAATCCAATGACGATCTTTGTTTCAATCCCCATGCCAGGTTTGAGAACTTGAGCCAATACTGCTACCAAAAAGAGAGCGATTTTTGGATTAAAGAAAGCGATTGCAAATCCTTCGGTAAACCCTTGACGACCTTTACCATTCGATTCGAGATCGATGTCTTGTAAGGCATTCATTTCAGCAGTCCACATGATGATTCCATACCATATCAAGAGCAAAACGCCGATGATTTGCAGAACTAAGAATACATTGGGTGCGTTTTCTAACAGCAAAATCAATCCGAACACTGCACTTCCAGCATAGATTCCAAATCCAACACCATGGCCAACTGCACAGGCTACACCTTGCTTTCGTCCACCGATGAGGGTATTGCGTAACACGACAATTAGGCTCGGACCAGGTGATGTAGCACCGAGGGAAAAGAAGATGCCTGCAGCAAGAATTGCTTCCCAGGCTAAAGGCTCCATGGACTCTCGAGGTGGGCGTGCGTCATCAACGCTTCTCAAGAGAGGCCTTCACCCCTCCGCAAAAATGGAGGTGACATGCGAGGAAGCGGAGGGGTGAGGCTTTGAATCAAATTATAATCCGTAAAAGAACATGGTCGATGGTCGATCTTCAGACATTCGTTCTTCCATTTCTTTCGAAACACGTAAGAAATCATGATGTACTTTTCTTCGCTTTACAACTCGGAGATATGCCATTCGAAGGCTGTCAAGAGTCGTCGGCTGAGTTTTTTCTTGTAGACGGTTACCCATGTTATCTTCATAACTCATACTCCCTCTTGAATGTTCGCTTTCCTGCATCATACACATTTTTACTACCGCTTTCCAGCAAATATTCGATTATTATGGTTAATTGCGGTAATTTCGACTGTTATCCGAGCCGGAACATATTGATTCTAACTCCTTCGTGAGCAAACAAAAACACTCTCCAAATGAACCATTTCTGAAAGGTAATCCTAAACCTTCATTTGCATTGAGGATTTAACACACATTAGAGAGCGGAAATTCCATATTTTTGTTCTTAGGGTGAGTACATGAAAACGACGTATCGAATGATGGGGATTGCCGACTTCATTACATTGGCAAATGGTCTCTTGGGCTCAGCTGCAATCATGTTCATCATTCTCGCAGTCGAAACACTTCAAAACCCGTATTTTGATGAAGGGGTAAAATCAAATTATATCTGGTTGGCCATGGGGTGCATTTTACTCTCAGCCATTGGAGACATCATCGATGGTCCGATCGCAAGAAAATATTCGAAGAGAAGATTACTTGGTGGAACATTAGATGTTATGTCTGATTGTATTTCCTTCTGTGTTGCTCCTGCCTTACTGATGTTTGTGATGTTTGGCCGATGGGGTGAAGCATCTCCTCTCTGGTCGGTCTCCTTAGGCATTGCCGGTTGCTGGATTATTGTTACTGGAATGCTTCGATTAGCACGATTTCAACATGAAGACGGTTCGGATAAAAATTACTTTCATGGCCTTGCCTCACCTGGAAATGCAATGATTTTGATTACAGTTGCTGCAATGATATGGCTTCAGCCTTCTTCGGGCTATGGTCCAGATGTGACGACGAATTGCATTTTTTGTTTTGAAGCAACGAGTTTTTCTCATGAGAAACCCTTTTTCGACTTTTTAATTCTCCCTGTTATGTTCATTTCAGGTGCCTTGATGATTTCAGATCGGAAACTCTCCAAAGCAAAGAAAGGCATTCCAATGAAACTTTCAGCGCTCCAACTTCTTTCCATAGTCTCAGCAACAATTCTCTCAATTCTTAATTCGACTGAAGTCGGTGAGAATCTCATCAATACGAAGTTTCAATTTGTATTGTACAGTCTTTCTGCAATCCTCTTAGTTGTATACGTTGTAGCTGGCCCTAAAATTGTGGAAATGGATTCGAATGAATCGTTTGAGTCTGAATAATATTCTGACTTTGTTGAATTGCTTTTGCACCTCGAAACACTTCCGAAGAGTTTTCGGAGTCATCTCCAATCCAAAATGTAATTTTTCCTTTAGAAGTATGACCCGCGTATACGCGTAGAAGAGTATGTTTCCGCGCATGCATGTCATTCCTAACTTTCCGGAAAACAGCCATAGACCGAAACACTTTTACGGTAGATGTGCATTCCATTGCTTGAACCGGACAGGTGAGCAATATGAGGGGACCAGAATTCAACAACCAATTTTCGTTGAAGCGGACCCTCCGTCTTCGCCGTTAACGCGACTGATCCGGGTTTGGGCAGCGTAGCTGCATGTGTATCAAACACATGTGCAATCGCTGTCTTCTGTAAAGCAGTTTGGAGGTATGGTGTAGTGGATAGCATCAGGGATTTCGAATCCCTGGACCCCGGTTCGAGTCCGGGTACCTCCGCCTGTGTTGCATTCAAAGGGGCATGGTGTAATGGATAGCATTGGAGATTGCGAGTCTTCGGACCCGGGTTCGACTCCCGGTGCCCCTGCCAACTCGCCAACCATGGAGATGGAATACTCAACCCAAGGACGTGAAAAATATGAATGAAAAAGAAAACAAAACGAATGAAAACCAAACCATGAACGAAGAGCCTCATCCAGAGATTGCAGCCATTGACCATAATGGAAATTTGGAACCCATCGAGAAATTGATGACGATATTTTCGGCATACAACCACCAGCACAGAGCTGAAGCAACAGCATGGACGGTTTGGCCAGAGTGGGAACTCGTTCTCACATCGATGGAAGATGACCTTCAGTTTGTAGATGCCGAAAGAGATACTCCAGAAATCATCGCTGAAAGACAGTACTGGCTCAACGTTATGCAGTTTATTCACGACAGTGATGCAGTGACGCTTGACGAGTACACTCTCATCGTTGATGGAATACACGGTCATCAATTCACGTTTGATATGTGCCTCGAGTATGAGTATTGGGTATCCCCAAGAAGTCTTGTCGAGCATTACCAAAAAACCAATATCGGTCCGCCTTGGAGAGAAAATACACTGCTGTATTTCTCAAGGCATGAGATTGAACATTCACTTGAAGCATATTGGGAATGTCCAGAACATGTTCCAAAGTATGGTGGTCAGCCAACAAGATTCACGCAAGGAAACAGATTTTGCATCGATAAAGAGGACAGCGACATATTTCCGCTTGCTCTCCAGACCCTCATCCAACTTTGTATTGATGATACAGAAATGTGGAGTATGATGTTTGAACAGGACATGAGGGATATTGAACACCATGAATTCATGGAAAGGAAATGGCCTGGTGGAAGACCGGATCAAGACTGGGAGTACCAGTGAGGTGATGCGAATGAAAAATAAGAACAACAAGAAGGAGAGTGTTTGGATGAATCCGATTCACAAAACAAATGAATGGTTTATCGAAAACGGATATACCGACCCGATGGAAATGATTGACCACTCTGGTAATTTAGAATTGGCCGATGCCTTTCTCAATATTTTTGTTGCTTATAATCAACATAATATCGCTGAGGGTAAGGTGTGGGATACATGGCCTGAATGGGAATTGTGTCTTACATCAATGAAGGATGACCTTCATTCCGTGGACAAAGAAAACGATTCACCTGAACTCTTAGCCGAAAGAGAACATTGGCTTGCAGTTATGCAATTCATGCATGATAGCGACACAATTAGTATCGAGCAATACACCATTACGATCAAGGGTAATTTTGGTAATACCTTCTCCTTTGATTTCGCTTTGGCTCATCAGGGCTGGGGTGCACCTGGAACATTTGCTGAGCACAAAAAAATCTTGGACGCGGATGGCCTAAAACCCAAAGCGTGGATGTGGGCACCAAGACAATATGAATCTAAATCTCAGATAGGCCATTCTCTTGGGCCTTTTTGGGTATGTCCTGACCATGTTCCGATACATGGGGGTGAATCCACGATTCACACCTCAGATGTCACATTTTGCATCGATGGAATGAATGAAAATTACCCTTCAAACCTTCTTTCCTTGATACAATTATGTATCGATGATAGGCATATTTGGTCAATGCAGTTTGGTTCTGATGTCTATGAACAGGTCAGGATTGAATGGTGGGAGGAACATTGGCCTTTCGGAAGGCCAGAAGATTTCAACTGTCAGTATTCGAAGGAAGAATTCAGTTCCATAAAAGATGGATGGAAAAGAGAAGCGAACAATAGAATAGAACAAGGAGGAAATCAAAATGAAGAAGAATAAAAATAATAATATGAATATAAACGAAATAATGGCGATGTTTGTCGCTTACATGCAGCAACAGATGGAATATACAGGTATGAGAATAAAGGCCATGAAAGAGTGGGAAATGGAAGAAGGTGAGATTGAAACTGTCTTGATTCCAGAAGAAGCAGAACCGTCCTACGGTAAAGAATTCTCAAAGGAGTGGTTGTGATGTTCACATGGAGACCCAATTCAAGCGCACCCTTGTGGGATGCAGCAGATGCCAATGAGGCGGCAGAACCGTTCTTTTCAGACATCAGCATCGAACACGACAAGCAAATCGGACCATCGTGCGTAGCAACCACGTTAGCGATGATTGCGAGGTCGACTGGTGCTGAGGTGACTCCAGATGAGATGAAGCAAGTAACCAATTCACAATCACCGCACTCATGGTCTAATGCGTTGAAGCCGTATGGTATGCAGTTAGCGTATTGCAATCATGACTTGAGAAGAGTCGAGCATTATATCGATGAACTGGTCGAACACAACGATTTGTTCTTCCTTTGCTTCTACTCAGTCAACCCGCCAAGTGATCCTGATGCCAAAGGTAAACTCTGTACTGCGCACATTGTCACACTGCACAAGGATACCATCTATGATACTGCAAAGCACAGCAGTTCAGGTGGCGTGATAGCAGCTCAAGACTATGCAAGATTGGAAAGACAAACCAAGAGAATCTTCAGAGTGGTTCCGCTTGGCCATCCGAGGTGTGTATGATGAGTCAAAGTATGGCAAGTGAACTGCCTTTGAACGGATTTGGAACTTGTGTCACCTATGGAGAAGGAAACGACATGGGCATTGGCTTACCCATTGAAATTGATGAGAACAGGCCGGTTGTGATTGCACATCCTGCAGCTGGGAATCATTACTCTGCCAGCATGAGTTTACTGGAAGACGCCGGGCATCCGTTTGTTCACGTGCTGGTGGATTACGGACAGTTCTGTCCTGATGAATGGCCGTATCACGCTGATGAAGCACATCACGCCATCTACCAGAGGTTACACGATACTTCTGAAGGCTCACCGGTGTTCAGAAAAACTTCGATACGCATCCCACACTGGCAAGTCCATACGGTTGGTGAAGCCTACGAATACCTCTCAAAAGCACCACCTGTCGATATTCTCTATGTTGATTGGTTGACCTGGCTTGACCATTTCATTGAGAACAAAGCGACGGCTTTTGCAGACATGATGGCTCATTATGTCTCAAAAATCAGGGACGGCGGTCTTGTCATTCTTGACCACAAACACCTCGCTATGGGCGAGGATGAGAGAAATCCATGGTTCAACCACCCCGCAAGCCCCTTTTCAGTTGGACCACAGACCAAGATGGAAGAGATGTGCACCATCGAATGGCTTGGATTGGATGCGAATCAAGAGATGAACACTTTTGCAGCGACTGTCTTCAAAGTCCATCATTCCACCACAGGAACGCTCGGTAAGACCGATTGGAATGAAGCCATCAAACCGTGGTTTTGGAAATCGATTCCGGAAATGGCTTTGACTAAACAACAGATTCAATGTATGATTGAAGAAGATCAGGGTGAATCAATTCATCCACACGCCATCACTTGGGACAACTGGCACGATACCTGGACGACGGTTCACATGGAAGGCAGTGAGAAGTCGATGACTTTCCAAACTCCTGTACCGCCAAGGGTTGCCTGGCCAAGAGCCTCGTACATGGCCTATCTCCAGTGGTTACTTGCTCATCCACAGAGTTTGCAAGCATTACCTGAAAAGAGGTCATACTCTTTTGAAAATGAGAATTTTGTCCTCAATGTGATACATGGAGATTTACTCGAATTGGCCCCTTCTCTTTACTCGGAGAATACCGCTTTAACTGTGAGAGAAACATTGCAACAAAAAGTGATTGCAAGATGCCCATGGTGGTCCAATCAAGCAACTATCCTTCAACTCAAACAGTCATGGATACCAAATCCGATTTATGGATTGAGATGGTCGGGTGAATCTGCAACATCTCATCTAGCGAAAGTATTGATTGAGCAAGCGATGAAACAGTCGAAAGGTTCAGACATCACAAAATGGAAGACGTTTGACTGCAGACATGTCGTCACAGTCGCTCATGGTACAGCAACCTTGGCAGAAGTAATGGCAGCAGTTGAGGCCTATTATGAGAGATTAGGTCCGAATACTGCGAGGCAAGAACACACTCTTGAACTGACGATTGTACATCTTGATGCGAATGAGTATCAGGAACATGACCTTCCAAATCATTGGACGAGGAGAGATTCGTCATGATTGAAAGTTTGACTTGCACACAACTGCCACTGGCCCAGAGAATGGGGATACGCACTTTGGCGCGTGAATATGCAACTGTTGTGGTGCGAGAATGGTGGTAGCCCTATCGGGACTCCTTTGGTGTACGGTGCACGCTGCGAAAGCAGAGGATCTGGTTCGATTCCAGAAGGGAACTCATGGATTGTATTTACGTGAATCGCTGATTATGACACTCATTCCATTTGGAACTGGGGCGAAGCTTGCGTTGTAGTCAACTTCAAAGAGTTCCTTAGCCTTCTTATTATTAAATGTGGTTTTTGTATCCATGTATCGTCTCCAAGTCACGATATTGGTAATACTCTGTCTTGGTCCAAGTGCAACGACAATTTGTGCTTTGAGTTTAAGGCATTCCCACTCCGTTACTTTCACTTGGCGCCGTGTTCCAAGCCAGGCCATATGCTCATTTTTGATGGTCTGAATGAGGGGGGTTTCAGCACGGCCTAAGTTTGAGAGATTCGGTGGATTTGTTATGCTGCTGGCTGACGCAATCAACTGAGTGTTAAGTACAGCATCCAATTCATCGATCTTGCGACCACCAGTGACAGAGAGTGAACCTTTGAGTTTGGTTATCGTTTCATCGCATTGGGCGAGTTGAGCAGGAGTGACCAATGTGTCAAAAATAGTTCTCCTGAAGGTATCGTTCTTAATCGATTCATTCAGTTTAAGCACTCCTTCGATTCCACCGCTTATACCTACCAATGCGCGAAGGTTGTTGTCATGTATCTTATGTTGTGCTTCAGCAAGAGTTAGGTTTTCGTGAGCAATTAGATACAATTGATGTAGAGCCGTTTCGGAGGAGGTCGGTGAATCAATAACTCCGTTACTGAGTGTGGTTGTAAGAGCAGACCACTGATTGAAGTTTGGCTTTTCAGCCGCCATCTCTGTTTTGAAGGTTTGCAGAATGGGTTCGACTTCACTCATCACTCTTGTAGTATCCATGTCAAACCACTCACCAGCAATTCTATCTTGAGAAAAGTAATGGTGAAGATAAGTCTCGGCATAATTCATCAATTCGAGTTCGATGTCATATTCTGAAATCTCTTTGCGGGGATTACCGGTTTGATGTTCACTTATTCTTATATCAACGGTTCGAGATGTTAATCCGATCTTGACAAATCGGCCCATCGAGCCGTCAAGGTAATCCTCGTCACGGATACAATAAATCCACCCAGGCACAAGTTTAGGTAGAGTTAGACCCATAGTATTTTACTCCTTCACTTTATATTTAAAATATATCATCGCATTCGAACATCTCGTCGACTGTCGGTCGTTCTCCACATGGACTGTTGGTCTCGGAAGGACTCACCCATGTCGTGGAACACGAAAGGTGTGAGGTTCATCGGATCTCTGTTTGGTGAACCACCGCTTGAGTTTGCACAGAATGCTGGTAGAGGAAAAGTTCCTGATTGCCCAGGTTGGATGTCAATCCAGACGTCTTCTTTGACCACGAGGTTTTGATTTCCGTTCCAGTTCTGTTGCTCAAACATGGTTCCTTGTGGTACGACAATACGCACAGGGTTTGAACTTGAATTGGTGATTTCCATCTGCAATGCATTAGCAGAATCAAATCCGTTTCCAGTGATGGAATCAATTTGGATTTGACCAGTTCGAGCGGCATGATAAACGCTGTCAACCCGAGATTCAAAGGTCATGTTGAGGGCTGCAGGTGAGTAGATGGCAGTGGTGTTATCACGTGCGCTTCGCAAGTGTGAGAACTGGGCAAGGAGTTGAGTTCCTCCCAAGTTTCGGGCAGTCTCGACATCCAATCCAGGATAGACTCTGCGAGCTTGTTCAACAAACACATTGGTTCGTTCACCGTTGATGTTTCGGATGGTTGTCCGTTCACGGCGAGAGGAATGAGGGTCAATTGGAGTGCCTTCTTCGTTTTCAAGGGTCACTGTCAAATCTTGCATACACCCTTCGATAAGAGGAGTGCCGTTTTCATTGAACAAAATTTCACGAACACTCATTGGAGGCACCTGTACGGTGACTGCTTCAGTGCTGCGTACACCTGAATCGCCGATGGGCAAGCCTTGGCGTAGGGTAATGGTCTGGGTTATGGGCGTCGGGTTTTTTGCTAGGTATTTTACGTTCATAGAATCACTTCCTGTGGTGCCTCACTTCCTCGATGGAGGATAAGGCGAAGGTCAGAGCGCACGGTGTTTTTGATGTTGGCGCAAGCATCGATGAACCGTTCAAGGCAGTTTCTCCAAGGTTCATTTTCTTGGGTGAAATGAGGTTCATGAAGGTGACCTCGATCTCGGAAATCATGGTTGACTTCTCGCTCCTCAGAAAAACTAGAGCGAGGGTTGTAGGGCAAGTATACACGGATGATACCATGTCTTCCTTGGCGGAAACTGGCAAGACTGCTTACTTGGTGAAGATTATCGCAGACAAATTCGGCTCCAGCCATCAAAGCAGGTTCAAACCATACTTGGCCGTCAGATTGAACGTTGTTGTTGTGTTCTTCTTGACGTACGCTTGGCCGACAACGATGTCCGTTTGGAGGCAGGAATGCATGCACCCAGAGTTCATTGTAGATGTTTGAGGTTGGAGTTCCTGGATGAACATTGACTGCCTCTTCACGGGTTTGGCTTCCTTCGCGGTTGAGGACAGCAGCTCCACTGGAAGGAACTCGCATACCGTTGATGAGTTGGTGAAGGTTGCGAACGAACTCGTCGTGGTCATGAACGGAAATGTTCTGACGCAACATCCAGTAGGACAGTGTTTGCATCAATTTGGCAGCTTGTTCGCTGTCAAGTCCGGCTAAGAGCCCAGGTGCCATTTGCTTGAGGTGTGCGATAAGCACACCTTCAGGAGTTTCTCGTCGAACTTCGATTTCGTCGAGACCAAGTCCGAGTTGTTGCCCGAGTTGTTGAGCATCGCGTTTCAGGGTATGTGCATCTTCAACAAGTGTAGATGCACGTTGGGGGGATGGAGTTTGTTGTTCGGGTACATACACGACGAGATGCCCTTCATCGTTGTGAACATAAGCGTCTCGTCCTTCGATCATACTCCGAGCGCGTCGGCTGTACTTTCCTCTTCCTGCGTATATTTGTGCTCCATTTTCATCGTATATTACTGCCATTTTTTCACCGTAGACTCTTAAAATCAGTCAACAGTATATAAAGAACGAAATAGAATCATTCTAATTCAATTAACTAATCCACTGTGAGAAAACCTCAAGTCAAACGCCTCGAGTAGGCAATCGATGGCTCAACGCTTGTACCACAGTTCGTTCTTGGTACTGCTGATGCTGCTAGCGTCTTGTTTACCAGGTAACTT
>Ga0209502_10001528_pt1 | contig 20814 bp, 20 predicted proteins | sample ArcticOcean_MG_C_10_FD_187442 | JGI IMG/M metagenome (GOLD analysis project Ga0209502, IMG submission 187442) | Marine microbial communities from western Arctic Ocean - ArcticOcean_MG_CB11_90 (SPAdes) (version 2) | ecosystem: Environmental > Aquatic > Marine > Oceanic | place: Arctic Ocean... | reverse complement strand
AACCTCATAATAGTTTTAGGCTCCATTAAAATATCTCAACAACACTGAGGCAGACATGACCAAGCTTACAGCTTTCAATATGAACTGCATAAATACCATGATAATCCGGGGAGGCTCGTCAAAAGGCATTTATCTTGATGCGCGCGATCTACTTCCAGCCGGGCCGGAACGAGACAACGTGATATTAAAAATATTTGGGTCACCAGATAAGCGCCAAATCGATGGGCTGGGTGGCGCAGACAAACTTACCAGCAAGGTCTGCGTGATGGGGCCATCGACCTAGGAAGACTGCGATATTGACTATCTATTCGGCCAAGTAAACCAAACCTTGCCACGGATTGATTGGACATCTAACTGCAGAAACCTCTCGTCAGGGGCCGCCTATTACGGGGTGCTCATGGGCTATGGCCAGGCAACCGAAGGCTGCACCAAAACGCTCAGCTTTCATCAGGTAAATTTGGGCCGCAAGCTTCTGGCTAAGGTCCCAATGCGCGATGATCAACCCGAAGTTGAAGGTAACTTTTCAATAGGCGGAGTCCACCTTCGGGGCGGCGGATCATAGACGGGTGCGTCTATGAAACCTTGAGCTTTCCCTGCGCTGGCACGCCGGGCACCGGCACGATGTGGAATTGCGGGGTCTACATGGCGACGCCTGAAGTGGAGGTCGAAGCGCCAACCCGCAATCGACAAGTCGGAACTACTCTGAGATCGGTGCCTGACTGGTTTGTGCCCTTTACGCATGCCCTGTTCGGCACCACCAACGGGCAGTTCTGGGAAGCCTGTGTTCGACACGGCAAAGTAAGCCCTCACCCGATCTGGGAATTCGCGGCTGACTGCGCCATACGCGGTCGAATTGCCTTGTTAGGAGACGCCGCCCACCTGGCCAGCCCCCGCACTGGTGCCGGAGCTTACACGGCCATGGTCGACGCAGCAGCACTGGGCGCAGCATTTTCAAATTGTGTAACGATTGAAGCCGCCCTTAACCGTTACAACAATGACACCGTCGCGCGGGCGGCTACTCTACTTCAAAGAAGCAGAAAAGCGGGAAACACCTTCCTGCCGCGAAGCGGACCAATTCCGTCGCCCGGACAAGTCTTGCAGCAAATAGCCCCGAATTTAGCGGCTTCTCGTCAAGCAGGGTCTAATTACGACCGGTGATCGAAACATCGTGTTCACTCCAGCAAAGCCGCCATTAGCCGCGTTGCGGAAATTCAGTAAAGTGGGCTCCTAGCTGCCATTCTCTGCGATGCAGCATCGCCGTGCTAGGCTCAATAGTGCGACGTCACTTACGGCCATAACAGAACCTTCGTGCATGATGCAGCGAACAAAAAGCCTCCAACAAAACCTTGTATAAATTGAACCTGGATTTTTTTTGAGTCGATATATTTTCTGTGACACATTATAACTTTTTTGGATGAAAAGATAAATGATATGAGCGCTAGAAGAATAACGGATTAAGGATTTTCTAGTGGAAAATCCCACTATGCAACGTTAACCTAATTCTGTATAAACTGTGCTAGACATTAGTCTATATATTTATCGGTAAAGTCGATGCTCTAACTTCAAAGGAGGCGTACACTTTGACCTACCTACCCCAAGATTTACCCCTGCCAGAGCCCAGCCCTGACGACCAGCCTTATTGGGATGCCTGCGATCAGCGCGAGTTGCGGATACAACGCTGTGCCAAATGCACTAGGTTCAGGCATCCGCCCACTCCGATATGTCCGTCGTGCCGCAGCCCGAAAGCTTGCTGGACCCAGGTCTCGGGTAACGGCACGGTCTTCAGCTATACAATTGCCCACTTCGCTACTCATCCCGTTCTGAAGGACGCGCTGCCCTACAATGTCGCGGTAGTACTACTCGATGATGCAGACGACGTGCGCATAATCTCGAATGTGATTGATATAGCCCCAGAGAAAATGGCCATAGGTCTGCGTGTGAGTCTGGTGTGGCAGCCTTTGCGCAATGGTGGTTATTTGCCCCGATTCTCCGGACGTGATCATAGCCTCGCAACAGTCACAACTCCATGAAACTTCCCAAAACCATTGCCAGTCTCGCCGACAAGACCGCCATCGTCGGCATCGGCACCACCGAGTATACGCGCCGCGGAGGCATAACCGACCGCACCGAGTTTCAGCTTTGCTGTGAGGCCATCGAGGATGCAGCAAAGGATGCTGGTATTCCAGTTACCGAGATCGACGGATTTTGTTCATACACTGGCGAACGTCACGAGCCAGTTTTAGTCCAGGTCGCACTTGGGCTGCCTGAAATGCGCTATTCCAACATGGTATGGGGGGCCGGTGGCGGCGGTTGCAGCGGTTCGGTTATGAATGCAGCACTGGCAGTGCATGGCGGAATATGCAAATATGCAGTTGCTTACCGTTCTCTTTGCCAAGGTCAGTACGAGCGCTATGGCCAGTACAGACCCCGTCCAATGGGCGGCTCTTACATGGCGCCTTACGGTTTGATGAGTCCAGGGCAAATGACCGCTCTCACCTTCCGCCGCCATATGCATCTTTACGACACTCCAGTCGAAGCGCTTGGGCATATCGCAGTGACCTTCCGTGAACACGCTCTGCGCAATCCAAGAGCCATTCAATACGGCAAGCCTCTGGATTTAAAGCAGCATTCCACTTCGCGGATGATAGCTGATCCCTTCAGACTTTTCGATTGCTGCCTTGAGTCGGATGGCGCTGCTGCAGTGATCGTCACCACCCAAGAGCGTGCCCGTGACACAAGGTTCCATCCCGCTCGCATTGTGGCGGCGGCTCAGGCGAGCGGCCCGGGTTGGGGTATCGGACCTATGGGATCACACAACATGCCGATTAAAGATTACCACACAACAAACTCCCGTGCCGTGAGCGGCCATCTATTCGAGATGGCTGGAATGGGCCCTAACGAACTGGATTGCGCACAGATATACGACGCTTTTACCGGCCTAGTGCTGATGGCACTGGAGGATTACGGTATTTGCCCCCCCGGTGAAGCGGCGAAGTTCGTCATGGAGGGCAACTTAAGTTGGCAAAGGGCAGGCAAGCTGCCCTGCAATACTGCAGGCGGGCTTTTGTCAGAGGCCTATCTACAGGGTTTCAATCTAATCCTTGAAGCAGTGCGCCAGATACGCGGCACCTCAACAGCACAGGTTACTGATGCACGTACCTGTCTAGTCACAAGTGGCGGCGGTCAGGGTCATAAAAGTGCTCTTATCCTTGCGAGTTAAGGCCTTACGGCATCCCTGCTTAGCCCGAAGAAAGGCCGCAGTAGCCCCCAAGGCAATTGGTCCAATGCGAAGAGCATACTTTTAGAGCTCCCAATCTTTGCGCCAGTCCTGGGCAAGGTGACCGTGGTCCAAGAACCACGCCTCCAGTTCAGCCTGCATCTGACGCCGCTGCTCAGCTCTACGCTTTGCCTCTGCGCGCTTCTCTTTGGTAAACTTACCGTGCTTGGGTCTAGCCTCCGAGAGGCGCGCAAGGCCGTCCTTGGTCCAAAGGGGGGGTACCACAACCTATGAATCTGGTGGTACTGGCGGCGCAGGCCGAGCCTCAGAACCCGTGAACCCCGGTGGTTTGCCCCAGCTTCATCCTATGGAGCAGGCGGCAGTCTATCTGTGATGGCCGCGTCCGTAACTACATCTTCAGTGGCATGGCTAACTCCAAGACCAAGCTATGCTTTGTGCTACACAATTCGATCCTAGAAGAGATCTACTTCTGCTAGCACACTGGAACTTCATGTGTGGAGAATGTATTTTGATGCAATGCATTTGATTTCTTGCCTTTATGAAGTAAATTTGTTAAGTATTACAGTCAGAAAGAAGAGTATTGTGAACGCAGGAAATAACTTTGGATGTCTCAACTACCGCCACTTTCGATCATTATCACTCACGTCTGACCTTACATTCGTTACTGCTATACTAGGCACCAAGCGTTTTTCCCTCACTCAGGTGCAAGTCAAAATGGGCTGGCCGAACGGCATTCTAGAAGGTGGCGATTAGGGCAAAACTCAACGGGATGCACTGGCTCAAATATGAGCGGCTTTGCCGGGAACATGACGCCCTCTCAGATCGAGCTCTAGTCGGGATCATGGACCACCTCAACTGCCTCTCAGGCCGTTTCTAAAATAGGCTGATTTAGAGGCGTGTCTGGCTTTGATGATGTAAGCGTCCCCTGGCGGCGGTGGTCAGGGAGACAAAATCGTGCTGATCCTTGCCGCGTAAAGCCCGCTAGCGGCTGTTGCTGCGGCTAGCTTCCGGTATCGCCTCCCAACCTGCTTCGCAGTGTCGCACGCGGCCTTCAGTCTCCAATTTTTCGAGATGAGCGATTACATTGCGCTCTGCCGCCGGGAAAAGCCGGATGTCCCGGCGAAAGTACAGCTTTTCGACGAAATCCCGCGGCGTGTGGCGACCGCTTTGCACCATGTCCAGAATGGCATCCTCGCGACTTATCCGATGCGCCAGCAGCATTTTAACGTAGGTCTGCGGGTTTGGCAGCGGCGGGCCGTGACCGGGCAGATACAGGTTATCGGCGCGCATTAGGAGGCGCCGTAGGCTGGCGTAATAATCCGACATGTTGCCATTCGGCGGCGAGACTGTGCTGCTGGACCAGGACATCACATGATCTCCGCTGAACAAAAGGCCGTCGTCGCGGGACAGGCAGATGTGATCCGGCGCGTGGCCGGGCGTGTAAACAACCTGCAAACCGTGTGTGATATCGCCTTCCACCAGCGCGCCGTCGACGGGATACGCCGCGCCGAAATCGGTGACCATCCGCAACAGCGGCGCCTCCGTCTGTGTGCGAAGCGCGGCAGCATTGCCTATATGGTCGTGGTGCGAGTGGGTGGCGACTATTGCAGAGGGTCGGGTGGTTCCGATCGCCGCCAGGACTGCGGTCAGGTGGACCGGATCGTCGGGACCGGGGTCGATCACCAAAAGGCCCGAAGGCGTATCGACGAGATAGGTGTTGGTCCCACGGTATGTCATCAGGTTGGGATTGCGCGCCACGATCCGGCGAACACCTAAAGCGATATCGCTGACTTTGCCGTAGTCGGGAACCGGCTCAGTAAAATACATCAGCGCGCCGATCTGTCGAGACGGAACCGGGGTAAAATCCGGCCGCCCGCCTCCTTGGCATAGCAAAGCCTCACGCGCTGGCCGATCCAGCTGCCCTCGGGCGCCGGACCTTCGAGGTTAGAGATCATCACGGGTCCTTCATCAAGCCGCACAGCAAGACAATTATATGGAGGTGGGTAGGCCGCCAGATAGCCGCGATGAAACACCACCCAGCTCAGGATCGTGGCGCCACCGTCAAGCGGCGCCCAGTCATAGTCGGCCGACAGGCAGATGGGGCAGGATGGGCCGGGCGGATAGCGCATTTGGTTGCAGGTAGTGCAGCGTTGCAGGGTCATTGCGCGCGCCGTGATGCTGTCCCACATCGGGCGGTCGTAGTGGCCTAATACGGGCTCTGGAATGGTGATTTCGGCTGTCATGACGGTCATGTTGCAGCTCGGGCATAGAGGATCGAAGTAGCCTTGCCAGCGACATCAGAGGAATAATGAGCAAATCGGTTGTTGGCGACCTGACGTTTGCCACATTCGCCGCGCAATTGGCGGACGCATTCAAGTTGGTGGTTCCAGCCCTGCATGTAGGTTTCGGACAGGTGTCCGCCGCTGCTGTTGACTGCAAGGCGACCGCCGGGGCCTATCCCACCTTCGGTCAGAAAGCGTCCCGCCTCGCCCACCGGGCAATAGCCATACCCCTCGAGCGCCAGCGGAACGTGAACCGAAAAGCTGTCATAGATCTGCGCGATGCCCACATCCTGTGGACCGATCCCTGCGGCGTCCCATAACCGAGCGGCAGAGGCCTGTTGCGCGGGCAGGTAAAATTCGGTCATCCGGGGCTCCAGGCTGGTGGCTCCTCGGTTGATGTCCTGGCGGGCAACGGCGGCGATCCGCACCGCGTTGTCGGTGATCTGCGCGGCACGGCTGGACTCGGCAATGATCAGCGCTACACCGCCGTCGTTGATCATGCAGTAGTCGGGCAGTCGCAGCGGCTCGCATATGAACGGCGCAGCAAGATAGTCCTCAGTGGTCATCGGCTTTTGCATGATGGCCCGCGGGTTCAACCGGGCCCACTGGCGCTGTGCCACCGAAACCTGACCAATTTCTGCCGGTGTCACGCCGCGGGCCTCGGTCCAGGCGCGCAATATCAGGGCATATAAAGCGCCTTGAGAGGTTAACCCCCAAGGCGCGTGATAGATGTAGGACAGGTAGTTCGCGCCGCCGCTGGCCTGCGGTCCGCCGTATTGTGTGCCAGCTGTGCGCTGGTCATTACCGTAGACCAGGGCCACAACCTCTGCCAATCCGGCGCGGATCGCCATACAAGCTTGAAGCACCGCGTTGACGGCATCGGCCTGCGTCCCCCAGCGCGGTTCCAGTCCCAGCACTTCGCCCATTCTCTCATATGCTGTGGTCGGGCCGACGATCAGGCCGTCGATGTCATCGCGGTGCAATCCGGCGTCCAATAGCGCATCCCGAAAGGCGGTCGCGGCATATCCGACGCTGTCGTCAGGTTTTTCGCCCGCGCGCGATCGGGTCCAGTCGGCCCGCCAGTCTGTCTGGCCAATGCCGACCACCGATGCGATATTCTCAAGCCCACGATCCGGCATTTGCCCCACCTTTCTAACGGCTCATCGCCTGTGGCAGATAAAGCGCGATACCGGGGAACACACAAAGCATCACCAGCATAAGAAGGCAGGCAAACACATAGGGCAGGATGCCGCTAAAAATATCCTCCAGCTCTACCAAGCCCTCTGACACGCCCTTGACCACGAAGCAGTTGATGCCTACCGGCGGGGTGATCGCGCCCAACTCTGCCAGAACGACAACGAAGACACCGAACCAGATCGGATCAAAGCCGAGGCCGATCATCACCGGATGCGTCACCGGCAGCGTGACCGCCAGCAGCGCGGGTGCGTCCATCAGCATGCCAAGGACGATGTAAATCAGGGCGATGATCAACACGATGAACCAGCGGTTCACATCCAGCCCGATCAGCGTGTCCGACACCAGTTCTGCCAACCCGCTGAACGCCAGAAACCGCGAGAACAGCAGCGCGCAGACGATAATGGCGAAGATCATCGTGGTGGTCTGGACCGTGTCGCGCAAAACAGAGCGAAGTTGTATGCCACGCAGGCCCCGTTGCCGGATCATCGCCATGAGGAAAGTGACAAGCGCGGCGATCGCACCGGCCTCTGTCGGGGTGAACACGCCTAGGTAAAGTCCACCGATGATCGAGGCGATGATCAGGATCAGCGGACCTGTCATGCGCAGCGACCATATCTTTTCCCGAAATGTGAAGCGCTCTTGGATCTTGGGGGCAAGGCTGGGGTTCAGCATGACCCTAAACAACGTTGCCAGACAGATCATGATAGTCAAAAGGATACCGGGGATCAGACCCGCCATCAACAGCTTGCCGATACTGGCATCGGTCAGGATGCCGTAGACGACGACCAGGGCGCTTGGCGGGATCAGAACCGCCAGCGTGCCCGATATGGCGATCGAGGCCGACGCGAGGCCCTTGTCGTAGCCGTGTTTCAGCATCTCGGGCAGGGCGAGCTTGGTGAACAGCGTGGCAGTTCCGACGCTGGACCCAGATGCGGCACCAAAGGCCGCAGCGCCAATGGTCGTTGCGATGGCCAGCCCGCCCGGCAGGCGGCCCAGCCATTTTGACGCGGCGTTGAACAGATCCTCGCCCAGGCCCGCGCGCATCGCGAAAAAGCCCATCAGAAGAAACATCGGCACGACCGAAAAGTGAAAGCTGGCGGTGATCGAGTAGAATATGGTGCTGACGCCCGAGGTGGCAGCGCCTATGGTGGCTAGCGCGATCATGCCCGCGAAGCCGACAAGGCCCAGCGCGACCATGATGTGCATGCCGACAAGGATCAACACCAGAAGTATAGAGATGCCCAGACCGCCGATCATGAGTTCGCTCATATCTTGGCCTCCGGGTATCGATGTGCGTTACCGGGTGGCGCGCCAAGGGCGACCGCAGCCGCGTCGAGCAGGAAGTGCAGGCTTAGCAGAGCGGCCCCGAGAGAGACGGCCATTTTCGACGGCCAGATCGGCAAGGGCAACGGGCCCCACGAAGTTTCTCCGACCGACCAAGCGCGTGCGCCAAAGCTGAAAGCCGCGTAAGAGAAGATCGCGAACAGGATTGCAGCGATCAACAGGGTGGCGACGCCCAGAATTTGCACGGTGCGGGGTTGCAGCCTGTTGGTTAATAACTCGACCCTGATGTGACCGTCGCGGTGTTGGGTATAGGCCAGCGGCAGCAGGATCACGATGGGCATGACGAATTCGGTAATCTCCAACGTGCCTTGGATCGGCATGTTCAACAGTTTGCGGCTAAGCGAATTTGCGCAGACCAGAAACATCAGAAGAAACAGAACCGATCCAGCAAACTGGGCGATCCAGCTCAGCACTCGGCCATAGACGTCCCGAATTGGTAGGATCGTGGTCAACATTGCGGGTCTCCGATGAATGTGTGTACGCCGCAGCACAGGTCCATGACAGACCGCGAAAACAAGAGGCGATGGAATCGGGGCGCGCGACCGGTTGCGATCGCGCGCCAGTAGGCTACCGACTTACTTTGCGGTCAGGACTTCTACGATAGCGTCAGGCTCGAACCCGGCGGCTTGAACCTTTGCGACCCAGTCCGCGCGCACTTTCTGTACGCCCGCATCGGCTAGCATCGCCTTGTTGAAGGCAGCGCCATCGATGGTAATAAACTCGACCCCCAGTTCGCCTTTCCATGCTTTGCGGATTTCCACGTCCTGCTTCAGCATTTCCGTGGTGTAACGCACCAGATATTCACTCCCGATCGACTTGATCTCCAGCTGAACCTCTTTCGGCAGGCTGTCGAACTTGGCCTTGTTCATGTTGATCAGGTGGCCCCAAGACGCGCCAAGCGGCACGTCGATGTAGTATTTTGCCACTTCGTCGAATTTCCATCCGCGTGCCAGAGTCGGGCCGACCGGGCTACAGTCGATGATACCGCGTGACAGGCCTTCGTAGGTGTCGTTCGTGCTCATCGCTACCGGCACGGCGCCCAGAGCCTCGACAACCGCCGGGAGGGCATGACCGTATGACCGCACACGCAGGCCCTTGAATTCTTCGACGCTGCGAACCGGTTTGGTGCACAGAATGCCGTAGGATTCCAAAGGCCGCATGCCAACCGCAATCATGTTGTACCTTGCCAGTTCCTCGGAAAATGCGGGAAAGACTTCGTGCCAGTAGGTCATCAACAGACCAAGTTCGATGGACGAATGCGGTTGCGGCACGTGAAAGCTGATGGCGTTATTGATTGGCAGAAGGTCGGGGAAATACGGTGTGATGACGTCGCCCATGTCCCCGGTGCCATTCTCGATGGCTGTCGGAATTTCCTTCGGGCCAGCCACGGAACCGCCCCAGTGGATGCGGATCTTGTATTCGCCGTCTGTGCGGCGCTCCAGCTCGTCGGCGAACCATTGGGTCGTAATGGCCTGCGGATCGCCTGCCCCCTTGGCCTTATAGGTAACCCAGTTCAGGGTTTCGGCAGCCGAGGCCGCAACGGGCGCAAGCGCCAGCACAGAGGCCCCAAGCAGCGCGGCGAGACTCGGTATCTGAAAATTGATCGTCATGTCATTTCCTCTACTAGATTGGGTGCTGCCCTTCTCGGCAGCATCTTGATTATAATTTATGATAGTCGAGATGAAGCCTTATGAAAAAGATATAATTGACATAGCATTCATGCTGAAACGGCATGGAATTTGGTCGAAATTTCGCCAAATTTCGGCTCTGGTAGGCCCTTCACGCCGGGCTCTGCCCGGAACAAGCCGCCCGCCTCGGGCTCTGCCGCCAAACGCTGGGCATCGAATCCAAGTCGCATAGAGGTGATGTACAGCGTCGCGTAATCCGGGCCGCCGAAAGTTATACAGGTGGGCTTGGACACCGGCATCGGCAGGCTCGATATAAAGGCCCCTTCTGGATCGTACCGCGCAATCCGCGACGCCTCGACCTCGGCAACCCAAATACAGCCTTCGGAATCAACAGTCATGCCGTCGGGCCGGCCCTTGGCATCGGCATAGTCAATCAGAATGCGACGATTGCTTGTCTGCCCGCTGTCCAGGTCAAGATCGAAGGCGCGGATGCACCCCGGGCGGGTATCGGCGAAATACAGGGTGCGCCCGTCGGGGGACCAGCCAAGACCGTTCGACATGGTAAAACCGGTCTCGACCTTGTGGACGGTAAGATCATGATCGACGCGGTACAGGCTGCCCGCTTCAGGCACGACCTTAGGGTTGAAGCTGCCAACCCAGAACCGTCCCTGCCGATCCACCGCACCATCGTTGAAACGCTCTTTCGCGAAATTGACCGGCGTGCAGGGAATTTCCTGCTCGACCGCTCCGTCGAAATCGGTCAGCGCCAAACCATTACGAAAGGCAAATATCATACCGCCCTGCCGCCAGCCGAAACTGGCCGGCATCCTGTCCAGTGGCAGCGCGTGTGCTTCGGCGCCCGGTCGATGGCGCCAAAGTTTTCGACCCGACACGTCGAACCATGTCAGGTTGCTACGTTCCGCCGACCACAGGGGACCTTCGCCCAGTTCAGCAGTCTCTGATCCGATCCGTTCAATATTGCTCATGTTCGCACTCCAGTTTGTTTATTTTTTTATCGAACTCATTTTGGCGCTTCGGGCGCTGCTTCGGACCGCAGGTAGATCAGCATCCCCAGTCCCAGCCAGAGTGCCAAAGCCAGAAACACCACGCGGAAGCCGGTCAGATCGCCATCCGGCAGCCAGCGCTCTGCCAGGTTGAAGAGTGGTCCGGACCAGAACTGCGAGGCGGTGGCCCCGCCCAGAACAAGCGTGTTCATCGCGGTGACACCGCGCCCAAATTCAGTATGCCGGTAAAACATGCAGCCATGCGCAATGATGCTGCCGGTGAAACCACCCGACAGCCCGATCACGATGAAAATGGCCGTGACCTGCACCAGCGTCGGCGTGCGCAGCAGACAAAGCACCAGCAGCATAAAGACCGTCATGGCCGCGCCGATCAGGACTGTCGCCTTGATGCTTCTGACCCAAAGCTGAAGCTTGCCAAACAGGAATAGGCCCAGAGTAAAGGCGATGCTGACCAGAAACAGCAGCTTGCCGCGTCCCCAAAGATCAAGCCCCAGCTTGTCCAGATACAGCCCATACCAAAGCACCATAAGCGTGAAATGTGTGGAATAACCCGTTAACGCGACGGCGAAGACCGGCCAGAGCCTGCGGTTACCAAAGATTCGACCCGTGCCGCGTAGCGACTGGCCCAGCGTCTCTTTACTGCGCGGCTGCGTTAGGGGCTGGCGGTACAAAACCAAAAAATAGGCGGCGGCTGTGCTCAGGGTCAGCACGGACAAACCGAGGAAAGCGTTGTTCCAGCCGATCCGTTCGGAAAGATAGGCAAGGGGGGCGGTCACCAGGATGTTGCCGATCTGCCCGGTGGCAAGGATCACGCCGACCATTGCCGCAAATCGGGCGCGCGGCACGATTTGGGAACAGATCACCATGCTGCCCATGATCAGCGCGCCGCAGCCGATGCCGCTAAGTGCGCGGCCCGCAGCCAGCCCGAACGCCGATCCCGTCGCGCCAAACAGCGCCGCACCAGCCGCGCCCAACAGCATCAGCACGGGTATCGTGCGGGTGACACCATAGCGGTCGAAAAGCACCCCCGCCGGCACCTGACACAGCATCGCCGCCGCCATATAGCTGCCGGTGATCAGCGCCATGGTTGCGGGATCGAGGGCTAACTGGCTGAGGATTTCGGGCGTAACAACGGCTGGCGCGGTCCGGTGCATGTGGGACACGATGTTGACCGTCACGGACAGCAGGATGACAAGCGTCACCGCCGCCCCCGTCAATACCGGAGCCGCACTTGCCGGGTGCGGCGGTGCTGTCGGTATCAGTAGTGCGGCGGTTTCGGTCACAGGCCGGGTTTAAGCAGGATGCGACCCGTGGTGCGGCCCGATTCCACCAGATCGTGCGCCTCGGGGGCCCGTTCCAGCGGCCAGCGATCATGAATGACCGGGCGTACCATGCCGTTCGCCACTAGCTCCAGCGCATCGCGCAACTGCTGGCGAGAGGTGCTTTTGGCGCTTTTGATCTGGATGTTCTTGAAAAAAAGTTGTGCCGGATTCAGTTGGACAAAATCGCCAGTCAACTGACCGATGAAAATCCAGCGCGCGCCTATCCCAAGGCTGCGGCGGGTGGGTTCGAACAAAACCGAACCGACATTGTCGATGACGACATCCATGCCTTTCTTGCCGGTCAGGGCCATCAGCTCTTTCGAAAAGTCTGCGCCGCGTTCGACCACGACGACATGATGCGCGCCGTGTTCGCGGATCAGATCGGCCTTTTCCGGAGAAGTGGTGACCGCATAAACAATGGCGCCCGAAAGCCGCGCAATCTGGATGCCGTGAATGCCCAGGCCACCGCCTGCGCCCGACACCAGAACCCGCTCTCCGGGGCGGATGTTGGCCACGTCGCGAATGGCGTTCAGCTCTGTTCCGATTGCGCAGGCGACGATGGCGGCTTCATCGAACTTCACCCCGTCGGGGATCAGCGTCACGTTGTCCTCTTCTACGCAGACGCGTTCTGAATAGCCGCCGTTCAGCCCGGCATCACCCAGAAATTCACGTTCCTCGCAAGAAGTCTCGTTGCCTGTGCGGCAATGCCCGCAGCGGCCGCAGATATGGCGGCGCTGTGCGGTACAGACCTTGTCGCCGACCTTGAAATCAAGCACGCGTGGGCCGACCTTTATGACCGTGCCGGAGACCTCGTGCCCCGGAATGAACGGTATCTCGACGCCGCGTCGCATGACGCCGTTGCGGGTGACAACGTCGTGAAAGCAGACACCGCAGGCCTCGACCTCGATCATCACCTCGTTCTCACGCATGTTTGGATCGGGCACCTCTTCGAGGTACATGTTTTCTGTTCCGCCAGCCTGGCGTACCACTATTGCGCGCATCTTGTGTCTCCTTGTTGGTGTTACCCGCGGCCTTGCCCGTCAGGGCTGGACGCGGAATTTCAGTAGCGTGACATCCTCTGTCACGGGATCGAAAACCGGCTCAACGCGGGCGCCGATCCTGACATCATCCACATCAGTTTCGACGATGTTGGAATAGACTCGAGGTCCGTCATCCAGTTGAACGATGGCCACGGTGTAGGGCACCTCTTCACGGAAACCTTCGAAATAAACCTGATGGAAACGGCCCAGTGACCAGATTTCTCCTGTGCCGGGAAGCTCTGTCCATTTGGTATCTTCGTTACCGCAATGGGGGCATTTGTGGAAGGTATAGACACGCATCTGGTCGCAGGAGGCGCAGGTCAGGAAGGTCACACGACCCTCTTTCAGTGCCTGCCAATAGGGGCGGTTGGCCTCGTCCATATGGGGCAGTGGCTTGGTATAATCGGTCATGTCGGGTCACTCCCGTAGATGATAGAGGTCATCATTGGCGCGGCGCAGATGTACTGGATCAGGTCGGCGTCCTGCACCTGCCGATCGCCGCATTCGCCCCGTAGCTGCTGCACTGCCTCGAAGTTCAGCGCCCAGCCCTGCATATAGCTTTCGGACAGATGGCCACCGCTGGTGTTAGTGGGAAGGCTTCCACCCAACGCCAGATTGCCATCGGCCACGAAGGCACCGCTTTCCCCCACAGGGCAAAAACCGCAGCCTTCCAGGCTGAACAGGACGGTGGGCGAGAAGTTGTCGTAGATCATTGCCGCCGACAGGTCAGATTTTGTGGTCCCGCTCATCTCTTCGACCTCTGACGCGACGCGCGCCAGGGGTTCGCGCCAGAAATCCTCTGGCGGGATGTCGGAACCGGGCAGCCGCGTCTCCTGCGCGAAACCCCGGATGTAGACCGGCTTTTTCTTCATGTCGCGCGCACGTTCCGCCGAGGTCAGGATCATCGCGACGCCACCATCGTTGATCAGGCAATAGTCGAAGATATGCAACGGTTCGACTATGAAGCGCGAGGCGTGGTAATTTTCTATCGTCACTGGGGTTCGCATCACGGCGTGGGGGTTCAGCGCCGCGTGATCGCGGAAGGTCATCGAAACATGAGCCAGTTGATTGGCGGTTGTGCCGTACAGGTGCTGGTGCCGCGCAAACATCATCGCATGTGCCGCACCCGGAGAGGTCATGCCGTAGGGAAACCACGCGCCGCCGCCGGCCCCGCCGTAGCGGTCGCCCGTGCCGCCGTACTTTGCCCCGGCGCTGCGCCCGTTGTTGCCGTAGACCAGCGCGATCACGTCACACATGCCGGTGGCGATGGCCATGGCAGCGATCTGGATCGTGGCGCCCGACATCCGGCCCTGCCCCAGCGTCACATTGACGAAACGCGGGCTAATCTGGGTCATCTCGCAGAAAATCTGGTAGTCTGGAATGCGGTTGACTATCAGACCGTCGATGTCGCCCCTGCTTAACCCGCAGTCGTCCAGCGCCTCGTCCAGCGCCCAGATTCCCAGATCCTCGGGCGACTGCCCCGGCAACCTGCCATAGGTGGTGCGACCCACTCCGGCGACGGCGACCTTGCCTCTTAAATCCTTGTTCGGCATATCTTTTCCCTTATCTTTCTCTGGCCGGACGCGAAGTGGTTCCGGCCTCGCAATTCCAGACATCGGCGGCAAGCCCCCGGTTCACCAGTTTGTATTTCTCGACCTTGCTGGCCGGGTTTCGCGGCAGCGAGTCGGTGAATTCGATGTAACGAGGCAGCATGAAACGCGGCATCCGCTCTTCCAGCCAATCGGCCAGCGTCTGCGCGTCCAGCGCCTTGCCCACGTGAAGAACAGCGACCAGTCTGATGTCGTCTTCTCCGCCCGGTGCGGGATACGGCAGGGCCACGCTTTCGGCGATGGCAGGATGAGCGTTGGCAAAATTCTCGACATCCCAGGACGATATGTTCTCGCCCCGACGGCGGATGCGGTCCCTGACCCGGTCCACGAAGTAGAAATAGCCGTCTGCGTCCTGCCGCGCGATGTCGCCGGTGTGGAACCACAGGTTACGCCAAGCCTCGACGGTGGCGGCAGGCTTGTCCAGGTACCCCTGCATGGTGATATAGGGCTTCTTCGGGCGCAGGACGATTTCGCCCAACTCTCCCACCGGGACCGAATTATCGAAGTCGTCGACAAGCTGTACCTCGTAATCTTCGTGGACAATTCCTGACGATCCTTCGCGCCGGTCAGGATAATCGGTAAAAATGCACAGCCCGGTTTCGGTCATCCCGTAAGCCTCGACCAGACGCACGTTGAACCGCGTCTCGAATTCCGCGTCGTGGTGAGCGTTGTACATGCAACGCAGGGTATGCGCTGTGTCCTGTGGCCCCGGCGCTTGCGCCTTGAGAACCGGCGGGATAGAAAAGATCGTGTGGCCGACGGTGGCCGACGCCTCTGCCGCCTGCTGCCAGAACCGCGTTCCGCTGAACCGCTCGCCGATCACGATCTCAGCGCCTATGATCAGCGCGGGCAACACGCCAAGGCGGCTGGCAAGGCCGTGAAACAGCGGCAAGGGGGTGAACAGCACGTCGTCGCGGGTCAGCGCGACCGCACGCAGAAAGACGCTGGCCGACGAAAAGAACTGCGCGTTCGACAGCAACACGCCCTTTGAGGGGCCGGTAGTACCAGAGGTGTACATGACACAGTGGATGTCGCGATAGGTGCCGTCGATTTCGACATCGTCCGTGCCCTCGACCTGCAGGTCGGCAAATTCGAAAGCGTTCACACCGGGCGGCAGATCCAACCCTTCAATTCCTCCGACCACGGCAACCCATTCCAGTTGCGCCAGCATTTTCGAATCAAGCGTTGGCAGCGCCTCGGCCAGATCGCGGTGGATGACGAGGCCACGGGTTTTTGTCTCGCGCAGCGGAGCGTCGAACAGAAAACCACGGTACTGCGGGTTGATCGGGACTATGGCGGCATTGCGCAGGGCGGCGGCGAACCATGTCAGCACGAATTCGGTGCAGTTTGGCAGCATCATCGCCACGTAGTCGCCGGAGCCGACGCCAAGATTGCGAAGCCCGCGCGCAATATCTGTGGAAATTGCGTGAGTCCCGGCAAAGGAATGGGTTGCATCGCCCATCCGCATGAAGGTACGGTCGCCCTCTTTTGCCGCGCGGTCCCGCAGGATCCATCCAAGGCGTCGCTCTTCCTGAGGCAGACGGTAGAGGTCTTTGGTATCGATATTGGGGGTCATACATCCTCCGTGGAAAACAACATTCAGGCGATGGCAAGCGGATTGAGCGGGCTGCCGACGCCACGCATGATGCGCAGCGGTGCGGCTACAAAGAGAAACTCGTGAACGCCAGCCTCGGCCAATTCGTCCAGCAGGAACAATTCCATCAGATAAATGCCGCAATCACGCAGCAGGTAGCGATGCACGGGCGCGGGCAGGTCGATTTCGGTCGGAATAACCTCGACCCCCCAGTTGTCCGCGCCAATGGCGACGATATCGCGGTCGGCCAGCCAGCGCGCTGCTTCCAGGCCAATACCGGGTTCGGTCTTGAAAAACTCCCCCGCACCCTTGTCGTTAAACGTCTGCATCCAGCCCGTGCGCAGCAACAGGATCGTGCCCGACGTCACGGGGGTGCCCTGCGCCCTGGCGCAGTCCTCCAGTTCGGCGGCGCCGATCATCTCTCCGGCGCCCAGCGGCTTGCCGCCGCGATGCGCCACAAGGTCCAGCATCACGCCCCGCCCCACCAGTGAAGTCAGCTTGTCGATACCCATCTTCGACGTGCCGTTCGACCGGATGCTGGAAATCGGGTAGCCGTTGAACAGCCGCCCTTCGTCGCCGACATGGGACAGCGCGTCGATGTGAGTGGTGCCGTGAGTGGGCAGCATGATCACATCGTCAACAGACTGAAAGCCGCCCTTGCGTTCGACGCCCGACGCATAGTCGCTTCCGGTCCGCCGCATGAAATGCTGCGGCGTCGGACGGCCGGGCAGGACGGGAACGTTGCTGTCGCGGATCGGCAGGGCCAAGCTGAACACGCGGCCCTGACGCACCAGCCCGGCGGCAGCCTGAACCTGATCTGCGTCCAACAGGTTTGCCGCGCCGATCTCATCGGCCTCGCCCCAGCGATTCCAGTTGCGTTCGCGTTGCAGATCTTCGGGAAGCCGGGTCATTTGCGCGATCCCCAACCGTTGGCTAGAACCCCGTCGGTATGCTCGCCTTGCAAGGGCGGGCGGCGCACCTCCGCGGGGTTGTCGCGAAACGCCCAAGGCGTTCCGGCCAGCGTCATCGCGCCAATATGACCGGTATCTAGTTCAGTAACCATTCCATTTTTCCGGTACTGCTGGTGATAGCGAAAATCGTCAAAGCTGGTGGGCTTGGCGCAGGGCACGTCATGGCGCGCCATCACCAACAGCCAGTTACCGATAGAGCGCGTCGCTATCACGGCCCCGATCTCTGCCACCAGAGCCACGCGGTTGGCCACGCGGGCGCGATTATCGGCAAAGTCCCGGTTGTCGGCCAGGTCGGGCCGTTCCAGCGCCTTGCAAAGACCCTGCCATTGCGCCTGACTGGTGGCAGAGATAGCCACGAAACCATCGGCTGCCTTGAATATCTGATCCGGCACAACATAGGTCGTGGCTGACCCCATTGGCCGCGGATTGCCCCCGGCCAGAAACTCGGCCAGCCGCACCCGTTGCAGCGCCATCGCGGCCTCGATCATCGAGACAAGAACTAGCCGCCCCTTGCCGGTGCAGTCGCGCTCCAGCAAGGCCGCCAGAACGCCCTGAACGATGCACATGGAGGTATTGATGTCAAAATGGCCATACCAGCGTGTGCGCTGCAAGGTGCTGCCCTCTTGGCCGTTGATAGAGGTCGAGCCGCAAAACGCCTGAACATGCGGATCGGTCGCGCCGATGCCGACCATCGGCCCGCTGCGCCCGTAGCCGCAAGCCGAGGCATAGATCAGCCTGGGGTTCAGCGCCGACAGTTTCTGCCAGCCCAGGCCGATACGCTCGGCAACACCTGGGCGGAAATTCTCGATGAAGATATCGGCCCCGGCGATCAGGTCATGGGCTTGAGACCGCTGTGCGTCGTCCTTCATATCAAGCTGGACGCCGCGCTTACTGACATTCAGCGACAGATAAGTCGTAGGCTGACCCTTTTGCAGCGGACGAATGGCCCGAATGAAATCGCCCTGTGGCGATTCAACCTTCAGCACCTCGGCCCCCATCTGCCCCAGAAGCGATCCGGCCCAGGGCCCCACCGCACCCATGCTTGCGTCGAACACGCGAAGCCCGCTCAGCGGTCCGCTATGGGGGGCGTCCTTGATCTTGATGGTCATGCAGCACCTGCGCTTTTGCGTTCGGTCCATGCCAGAGTTGGGTCCGATTGGAGGGGTGCCGGTGCAGGGGCGGGGTTGCCCGCTTCTGCACCGTCAAAGACAAACGGCGTGGCAATCTGACGTTTTGCGCCCTCTGCGGCCTTTGGCACCGTTACGAAAGGGCGCAGGTGTTCAAGCTGAGGATTTGCCAGAAGCTCTGCGTAATCCTGAAACTTGACCGAAATACCACCGGATTGAACGATCTTGTCGCGAGCCTCGGCACAGGTCGAGCGGGCGAAGAAATTGCGGTAGACACCGCCGTGTGTATCCTTGCGATCGCCGATGTAGATTGTCGAACGCCAGTCCTCATACTCGGGATCCTCGGGAATCTCTGACAGGCCGATAGCCCGACAAAACCCGGCCCATTCGTCCCGCTGCCCATGGCGAAAGTCGAAGGTGACCTGACCGTCTTTGGTCTGCCAGCCGATATCGGGTGCCCAGTGCGGACCATTCAGATGGAACCCCTCCCAGGCATCCGGATCGGTCTGCGCGGCCAGCAAAATCTGCTTTTGTGTAAGGAGATGACCCAGCACCGAGATGGCGCAGTAGTCGCCCTTTCCGGACTGATCGCGTTGCCAAAGCATCGCAAGCACCGCCTGCACCGCCCCCATTCCCGTTCCGACCAAGGCAATCTCATAGCCTATACGGGCCGGCGCCTCGGCAGAGCCCGCATAGCGCGAGAATCCCGATAGCACCTGAGCCGTCAACTCCGACCCGGCGCGTCCGGCAAAGGGGCCTTTGGGGCCGAGGTCGGTGATCTCGCAGACAATCCGGGGCGCGGCTTCGACGGCGATGTCGGCCCAGTTCCATCCCAGCGCGCGCGCCTGCGCCGGATCTTGATGCACGACGATCACGTCGGCACCATCCACCAGCACCTTGAGAGCGGCGCGACCGGCCTCGTCAGCGACATCGCAAGTAACGCTGCGCTTGCCGCGGTTGAGATGTGCGAAGATTGCGGATTGGCCATCGGCAAGGGTAACACCCCAAGTCCGCGCCCGGTCGCCTTCGGGGGGCTCTACCTTGATAACATCGGCGCCCAGATCGGCAAGTTGCTGGCCGCAAACCGGCCCCGCAATTCCCTCACAGATTTCCAGCACGCGAACTCCGGTCAAGACACCTATAAAATCGTTCATCGTGCCCCCTTATTCTCTGTTCAACCGGCATTCTAGCGGGATTTATCATAGGATAATGCTTGCCAGTACCATTTGTCCAAGTCATAATCGGCATATCGATTATACTATCGGGGCATACATACGCATGGATATCCGGGAACTACGATATTTCATCGCGGTCGCAGAATTGCGTAGCTTTACCAAGGCCGGAAACCAGCTGCGCATTGCTCAACCGGCGCTGAGCCGTCAGGTTCGCAAGCTTGAGGATGAGCTGGGAGTCCAGCTGCTGCAACGCCTTGGCCGCGGTATAGATTTGACAGATGCAGGCCGGCAGCTTTTGAAAAAGGCATATATCGTGCTTGACCAGATCGAGGACATAAAGTTCTCCGCGCTTGCCATAGGCAATCGCGTGTCAGGTCTGGTGACGCTGGGGGTGACGCCGGCGGCCGGAGAGGTGCTTGTGCCGCCCGTGTTAATCAAGCTCAGCGACACCTACCCCGACATTCGCATCGATGTGGTCGAAGGGTTCAGCGGATTTTTGTATGAGCGGTTGCTCAATCACGACCTCTCGATAGCGATCCTACACAATCCGGTGCCGCACCGTGACCTGAAGATCGCGCCACTGCTGATCGAGGATATGTATCTGATAGGTCCGCCACAGACGCGGCGCGGGCTGGTGCCACCGGCACAGCTGGACGACATCAGTGGCGTGCCGCTGATTCTGCCCAACCAGCCACACAGCCTACGGGTTCTGGTCGAAAGCCAGATGGCCAAGCACGGGCTCAATGTTAATGTCATCCGACAGGTCGACGGGCTGGTCGTCCTCCGCTCGATGTTACGCGCTGCGCTTGGCTATTCGATCCTGACCTATGGTTCGATACACCGCGATGTGGAGGCGGGCATCCTTGCGGTGCGCAAACTGGATCAACCGCCCATCAATTGGCGATTGTGCATGGTCAGTCATCGCAACAGCAACCGCCAGGACGCAATCGACCCTGTGTGCAAGATCATTCAAAGCGAGGTCGACCTTCTGATTGACAAGGGCGTCTGGCGCGGGAATACCCACATCACGCACTGATCCTCACAGGCCCTGAGAAAAGTGAACCAGCGTCCGGCGCAATGCCAGGCAAAAGATCCACCGGCACTGTCAGATTAAACTTGCTTGAAGCGAGCAGGGCTAATTTGTAGCGTCTTCTAATGACAAAACACTCTCCATTTTGCTATTTTAAAACCAGCCCTGAAGTCATTCGTTTGGCGGTAAACCCTTAATCGTCATCAGGCATCAACCCCGCATCCACCAGCT
>Ga0209502_10001522_pt1 | contig 20901 bp, 10 predicted proteins | sample ArcticOcean_MG_C_10_FD_187442 | JGI IMG/M metagenome (GOLD analysis project Ga0209502, IMG submission 187442) | Marine microbial communities from western Arctic Ocean - ArcticOcean_MG_CB11_90 (SPAdes) (version 2) | ecosystem: Environmental > Aquatic > Marine > Oceanic | place: Arctic Ocean... | reverse complement strand
CCACTGCCATCCGTGTCGTACTCCTTGAACACGTTCGCCAGGAACTCGCGGTCTTCTTTCGATACACTGGCCCAGTGGTTGTCCTCGCCGTTTTTCATGCGCCGCGCCGCCGCGGCGCGTTTCCGACGATCAGACGTCTTCACCCGGCCTCGCCCGGCCTCGCCCGCCTGCTCGTTGTCGTTGGCGCTAACGATCGCCATCTCACCGGGTGCGCGACACCGGCCGACGGTGGCGAGTCACAGACCTAACGCCGGGGTCGTGCGATGCGACTTCGGTGCTCCGCGCGAAAGGAAACGCGCCAACGACAGTCCAAGGAAGCACACGCACGCGCGTGCGCGGACGTGAATGGCGAAGCCGAACTCCAGGTGACATCCTCAACGGTTGAAGTTTTTGCGTCTTTGAAATGGTGGTTGAAATCTGGAAAAAGCAAAGGGTTTGCCTCCGGCTGGCATTCCGTGAACGCGCAGCGCCGCGGCGCCCCCCTGCCTGCACTGGAACACGCGAATGTCAGCGCTATTCGACTTCAAGGTGCGCACGTGCTTCCACTCACCGCGGACCTCATGGCCTGCCAAACCCGCGGCGGCCCACACGCGAGGTAAAGTTTTCAGATGTGTGTTCCGCGGCGTTTGTCTTCCGCAGATCCCCACACGTCGCTCGGTCTCCTTTCTTCGTTCGCGAGGCGGGCTTCGTGTGATGTGCCCCTATCTACTCGTACCCGTGGGAACACCACTCCCGACCGCGACGCCTCCCACTGACCGCCTGCCACTCCCCCCCCCCCCTACCCCAAACCCAGTCCTTCCTCGTCACCCTGCTGCTGTTCATCTGCACCTGCACGTACGTCAAGATGAAAGCCCCGCAGTTGATGGATTCGCACAAGGTCGGTTTGCGCGGTTTGTTCTGGAAAGCCGCGAGGGTCGGCGAGCGACTGTCCCCATGGGTCGCGACGTCTTGCGTGGTGATGGGCGTGCACACGTTCTGGACCGGAGGAGGCAAGTAGGAGGTTGGGATAGCAAGGAAACACATAGGTAACGGAGACATAGCAACGGTCAAGCGATAAGACGAAGCAACGGTCAAGCGTTTAGACATAGCAACGCGGCGCCGCGCGAACGTTAAAAAAGCAACAACATGTCCGCCGCGCAAGTAAAGGACGTCCGCAAGAAACTCGGTTTGGCCCGAGACGCGCTCGCGGCTGGTGACAACCAAAACGCTCGTGCGCTGACCCGTGAAGCCCTGGCGCTGGACGACGCGTCGTACGACGCGTGGGTTTTCGACGGCAAAGCCGCGTTCGCGTGCGGCGACCCGAACGACGCACTGCGGTCGTACAAGCTCGCCGCGGACTTAAGAAGTGACCACCCCGCGGCGCGACGCGGCGCCATCGAAGCGGCTGAGAAGCTAGCGGAGTCCTCGCAAGATGGAGACATCGAAACTTTGGTTGATGTCCTGCAAGGCGCGCTTAATCTCCCCGCGGATGACAAACAGCTCACCCCCGAGCGTCGAACCGAGTGGACCTCGCGCTTGGCGCGGGCGTGCGAGACCCTGGGGCGACACGCCGACGCGTTGGCACGCTGGATGACCGTTCTGCAAAGAGCGAGCGCTGATGCGTCGTGCGACGGTGACGCCGCGGATCTGGCGATGCCGGAGCCTGATGACGTCGTCGCCGCGCTACTCGGGGCGGCGCGGTGCGCGTTGGCGAAGGAGGAGTTTGAATCGCGCGCCGACGGCGACGTCGCGGCGGCCAACGTGAGCTCAACCACCATCGCGTCGCCCGCGGAACTACGATTGGCGCGTTTCGGCGCCGCGAAAGTTCGCGCCGCCAAGCCCAACCCGGGTCTGGACATCGCGGTCCGCGCCCTTCTCCATGCGGAGAACACCGCGCGCGCGGACGACGCGGTGGGCGCGGTGTTTCTCGGTCGCGGCGCGCGCGCGTTTGACCCTACGCTCGACACCGTGATGGCCACGCGAGCGGGTGCTCGTCTGGACCTCGCCGTCGGTGCCGATGCCGCTGGGTTAGCCGCGCTGGAAGCGTTGGATGAAATAGAGCGCCTCCTGATGAGGCACGGCGATAATCCAGAGGTCCGGGTGTTGGCCAGAGACACCGCGCTTGAAGCGGCGGCGGCGCTTGACGCCGGGTGGGACGTCGAGGAGGAGGGCTGGCAAGAAACCTCCGCGTTTGATGAAGAGTCCGTTGCGTTAACTCAACGCGTACTGGGCGTGATTCATTTGTGCGTTTCCTTTGACCCCGAGGCAAACCACGATCCAACGGAAGACCCCACATGGACTGTCGCGACAATATGGGCATCCTTCGCGGATCCAAACGGACGCGGACGCAGCGGACGCGTGGCGCACGCGCCGGGATCAAACGCCGCGTTTGTTGCGTTTCCCGCCGCGCATAGGGCGGCGCTGACCCTCGCGTTACGCAGGGACGACTCTTTGGTTGCCGGTGGTGGTGATAAATCCTCGAAAGAAGCGTCGAATGTGTCCCCCGCGGAGGCGGGCGCGACGATGCTGGGATGGGGCGCCGTGGCCGAAGCCGCGGCGATGGCGGCGAGTCCGTCAGAAGCGCTGGACGCCGCGCGTTTGGGTCTGAAAGCAATCAAGGCGATGCGCGACCGCGAACAGGGCTCACCAAACGACGCCACCTCGTGTGCGCCTCGCGCGCAAGCCGCCGAGCGCCGTCTGCGCGTCGTCGCCGCGGAGGCGCTTTCTTCGCTAGGACGCCTCGCGGAAGCCACGACCGCGTTTCACGCAATCGTCCCGCCTTCGCCGCGCACCACGCGCGGTCTCGCCGGCGTCGTCGCGAAAAACGCGAGTTCCGGTGAGGACCCGGAGCGCGCCGCCTCCGAGGCGCTTTCCATTTTCAAATCCTCTGCCAGCGAGTTCGGACCGAGCGCCCCTCGGGCTCTCGCCGAACTCGGGTGGGCCATACTCAAACAAGGTGGCCTTGGCGCGGCGTCTCGCGCGCGACGCGCGCTTGAGCGTGCCGCAACGCTCGCCGCAACGCTCGCCCGGAAGTCATCGTCGCCCGACGAAGACGACGCGCCAATCGACGTCGCCACCGGCGCGCCTCCCGACATCGCCGCGCGTCTCGGCGTGGCGCGCTGGAGGGAGGCCTTGGATGCCGGCGACAACGACGCAGCCTGCGCGCGCGGCCCGAACTCGGCGCGCGCCGCGCTGTTAGCCGCCGCCGCGCAGGACGGCCCGCACCGCGCAACCGCGTTCGCGCACCTCGGTTTAGTGTACGCCGCGAGCGGCGACTCACCAAGGGCGGGGAAGTGTTTCGACCGGGCGCTGTTTCTGGACCCCACGGACGCAGTGGCGGGGCCTGCTAAGTGCGACGCCGCGCTTCTTGGGTTTGGTGGCGACGGCGATCAATCGGCGGAGCGAGTGGTGGAAACCATTTGCGCCGCCGCGTTGGGCGCTTCGTCGCGTTGCGTGTGGGCGGCGGTGCGCTTCGCGCCAATCGCCGCGAGCAGGGGTGACCATGAGGCGAGCGCGGCGGCGCTGCGCACTGTGCTCCGCGCCTGCGGCGCGGATACACAAGCCGCGGCCGCGGCCTGGGAAGCTCTGGGGAGCTCGTACGACGCGATGGACAAGCACAGCGCGGCGTTGAAGGCGTACCGCAAAGCCATCGCGCTTGACCAAACGCCGCGGGTCTACGCGTTGGCGCGGAGTGGGCGGGTATCGGCAACCATCGGCGACCTGGCCTCGGCCGTGGGTTTTCACGCGGGCGCGCTTACACAAGCGCCGAACCACCCGGCACCGGCGCTTGGACTGGCGGAGGCGGAGACGGCGCGCGCGAGAGAGGCGGCCAGGCAGGGCGCGCCCGCACGCGCGGCGATTGCGGCGGCGCGCGCCGCGGCGAGCGCAAACGCCGCCAAGGGTGTGTCAAACCCTCCGCTGCGGGCGATTGCGAAACGGTCTGGGGACGCGTATCTGGTCATGGCGCGTCTCCGAATCCCGGCTTGCGATTCTTCCCTGTCTGCTCCAGCGCGCGCGTCTATGGCAAACGCAAGCGCCATGGCGTCGTGTCGCGCCGCCACACGAGCGTACGCAACAGGCGTCCACCTGGCGCCGCACAAACACAACGCCTGGTTCGACCTCGCCGCGGCGTGCGTCGCGGCGGCGGAGATTGACGGCGAAGCGTGTTCGAGTTGTGGTGAGTATTCAGCGCTTAGCGCCGGTGCTCTTTCTGTTTCTGTTTCTTTGGGGTCTTTGACCCTGGAAAACAAGCCACTCGGCTCGTTCGTCACCCTCGCGTCATCGTGTTTAAGAGCGTCCTTACGCCTGAACCCAACGAACCCAGCCGCGTGGCTCGCGCTCGGGACGCTTCCGTGTGACGCAACGCAAACTTTGTCAAACGACGAAGACCCGACCGTTTCAAAACATAGAAACCGCGCGCGACGCGAAACCGCGCTCGCGCGAGCGGTTACTCTGGACCCGTCTCTAGCTTCAGGGTGGGCCTGTTTAGGTCGATTATACCTCTGCGCCGCGACTGATACCGAGGCCTCAACGGAGGTGCGATTCAACCTCATGAAAAGAGCGTCCTTAGCCCTGGACAAGGCGCGCGCCGCGGATGCGGATTCGCCCGACGCGTGGATTGCCACGGCGGCGCTTCACGCTGCTAATTTGGACACGGGGGAGGCGGCTGGAGCCGCGCGCGCCGCCGCGGACGCGGGAAACGGATCGGACGCGCACACGCAAAGAGTGCTATGGGGTCTGCGCAGCGCCGGGGGGGCCTTACGGGACGCGCCGACCCCAACAACCAGCCTGGGCGCCGCGTACGCCTCAGCGCGCCGCGCGTTTGAAACGGCGCCGAGCGACTTTGCCGCCGCGCTGGCGCTCGGTCTGTGCGCGGAGGCCAGGGAACGGTTTTGGGAGGCGAAATTTGCGTTTGAAGACGCGCTGGCGCTTCTTACGGAGGCTTCAACGACGGCCACGACTGTTACTGAACCCTTAACGGGAAGCGCCTCGTTCGCGGCCGTGGTGGCCGAGGAAGCGCGCCTCGGCTTGACCCGGGTAACCCTCGCGACACCCGAGTCCGTGGATCCGACTTTTCCAAAAACGTTTCTTGACCCCTCTGGATTGCGCGTCTCCACGCGCGACGCGCAGCGAGACGTGCATTTCAGGCCTTGGTGCGTTACCACACGCGCGTACCTTTGCGCGTTGTTGTCATCCTCCGAGCACCGAGAGTTTCGGTACGCGGCGCACGCGGTCGTGTTTGATGCGTTTGGGGGTCCGGGACGCGCGAGGGCGTCAAAGGCGACGTCCACCGCCGACTCCGCGACGCGCGCCGCGGTGGTCGCCGCCGCGTCCGCGATGGCGGCAACGCCGGGCGGGCACGGGGAGGACGCGGTACTTGACGCGCGGAAACTCGCTCGGAACCTCGCAATTGCGATTCGGAATAACCCAGCCTGCGTCGCCGCGAACGACGCGCGCGCGCTCGCGGCGCTCGCGTTGGCGCGGCGCGTCGTCGCCGAACGTTCCTTAAAAGAAAAACCAGACACGCAACCAGAAAAAGGCGTCTTTGTTTTCTCGAGCTCGCCGTCGCGCGCCGCGGAGACGTGCGGTGCCCTCGCCTTGGTGGTCGCGAAGAGGGACCCGGTCCTCGCCACGGTTCTCCTGGCAGCCGCGTCTGAAGTGTTTCTGAGCGTGGGCGACACACACGGCGCTATGGAACACGCGCGCGACGCGACGGCGCTCGCCGAGAACAGTGGCGTAGACGACGCGCGGTTCGTCGCCGCCGCCGCGACAAAGAGAAGTGGGGACGTTTCCGGCGACGTTACCAAAGTCGCGGCGAGTCACACCGACTCCGATGCCGCCAGGTTACTCGCCGCGGCGCACGTGCTGCAACACCGCGACTCTCGAGGCGCGGAGTCCGTGTTCCGCGAGGTGGCGAAAAGCGACGCCGCGACCTCTTCGGCGGCGGGGGGCGTTTCGAGCGCGACGAGCGCGACGGCGAAGCTTCTTCTCGCGTCTTTACTTTTCGCCCGCGCGAAACCGTCCGCCTTCGGGGGCGGCGGCGAGCCCAAGTGTGGCAAAGAAGCGGGGAAGATCATGGCGAAAGTTCGCAGAGGCGCCGTTGTCGGGGCGGTCGGGGCCGCGGCTGCGGCGCGCGCGTCAGTGGCAATCACGGAAGCGGCGGGGATGCAGGCAAGTTGAAATACGTCTATGGCTTCTGAAAAGCACGAGCACCGGACTCAGTACGACATGTTATTTTTACAATCGCGCGTATCTCACGCGCTCATCGCTACACATGCGCATCACGCGTCTCGCCGTTTCTATCGTCACGCCACGCCGGCATCTCCGAGAATCTGAACAATCGCCGCGTGTTCCCTTGGAGCGACGTTAGCGCACCGCGCCGTTATCCCTGAGAATCTGACCAATCGCAGCCGTCCTAGATACGGACAGCGCCGTCGAACCCCAAACCGACGCCGCGTTGACGTCCGCGCCGAACCCGATCAGCGCACGCACTATGGCCTCGCGGCCACGTAGTGCGGCCGCGAACAGCGGCGTCACGCCGTTATCCGATGTCTTGTTGACGTCCGCGCCCGCTCCGAGTAGCGCCCGTACTACCGCCTTGTGGCCGTTTTGAGCGGCGATGTGCAGCGGCGTCGTGCCGCCGTAATCCGTTTCTTCGTCGGAATCCCTCGCCTTGTTGACGTCCGAGCCCGCCTCGATCAGCGCCCGTACTATCGCCTCGTGGCCCTCCATAGCGGCCTTGCACAGAGGCGTCGCGCCGTTATCCTTTGCCTTGTTGATGTCCGCGCTGGCCTCGATAAGCGCCCGCACTACCGCCTTGTGACCCTTTTTAGCGGCAATGTAAACCGGTGTCTCGACTTTATGATTTGCCTTGTTGACATCAACGCCCGCCTCGATCAGCGCCTGTACCACCGCTTCGTGGCCCTGTTGAGCTGCAGATAACAGCGGCGTCATGCCCGGCGTATTGATGTCGTCTGTCGCCTTGTTGATGTCGAAGACCGCCTCTAGCACTACCTCAAGATGTCCGCCGTGCGCCGCCCTCACGAACGTATCCTCGTCCCACGGGCAGCCGTTCGCGCACGCCCACTGCAGCAACTCGAGATGCCCGCCCGCCGCCGCCATCGTGCACGTCCACTTGTCCCACGGGCAGCCGTTTGCGCGCGCCCACTGCAACACCTCGAGGTGTCCATGCTTCGTCGCCACCAAGCACGTACGCTCGTTCCACGGGCAGCCGTTCTCGTGTGCCCACTGCAACACCTTGAGGTGTCCAGCCTCAGCCGCACACGTGCACACGTCAGGGTATTCCCACGGGCAGCCGTTCGCGCGAGCCCACTGCAGCACCTCGAGATGCCCGCCCTTTGCCGCGTAGTGGCACGTGTATGAGTCCCACGGGCAGCCGTTCTCGCGCAACCATCGCAGCACCACGAGGTGTCCGCCCTTCGCCGCATACCCGCACGTCTGCTCGTTCCACGGGCAATTCTCCGCGCGCAAATCCTTCAACTCCTCAAGTTGTCCGCTGATCGCCGCTGCCTGGCACAGGTATTGTTCACGTGACAGACGACCTCGCCGTTGCAGGCATCGCAGTGTGGTTAAATATCCAAGGTCAACAGCAGTATATTCATTCAGCTCCTCAATTGGACGTCCAATAGCATCCACGGCGTCGCGCATGCCACGACTTACGCCGCGAAGACGCGCAAGGTCGGCGGGATCGGCAAGATTTTCTTCTCGGAGGACGTGCGTGACGACGACTTCGAAGGGAAGACCCGGGATGACGACATCCGCTTGAGCCTCGAGGGCAGCCACCTCAGCCTTCAACGCCGCGTTCTCCGCGCGAAGCGCGTGGATAACCGCCTCCATGGCGCGCGCCAAGCGTCAGTCGGGACCAAGCGTCCGTCGTTGTGGTTTCGCAGATCTCAGATCTCGTGCTTTCTGGCTTTTCCGGCCTTTTTCGTTTCGTGTTTCCCATTCGCCATGTCGCGCGACACCGCGTTGGTGTTTTTCGCGCGTCTGCCCGTGCCCGGCAAGGCGAAGACCCGCTTGGCACGGGATGTCGGTCCCGAGTTGGCGGCGGAGTTTTACCGAAGAATGGCCGAGCGCTCGTTCGCCGCCACCTCGACGTCCAAACGCACGTGCTCACGCACGTTGTGCTTCTCGGATGCGTGCGACGCGGACGGTGTCGCACGGTGGGTGACTGAGTTTGGGGACGACTCGCTTCGTGTCGCGCCTCAGTGCGACACCCCCGACCTCGGCGAGCGCATGAGGCACGCGCTGAACTGCGCGCTGTCCACCGGCGGCGTGGACGGCGGCCGGTGCGAGAAAGCCATCGTGGTGGGTACCGACGTTCCCGATCTGAAATCCGCGCACATAGACGCCGCGGCGCGCGCGCTTGATGAGCACGACGTGGTGTTCGGCCCCGCGGTGGACGGCGGGTACTACCTTGTCGGGGTACGGCGGGGGGCGGCTGGTTTTAAGACGAGTGCGGGGAGTATTTTCCGCGACGACACGACGCAACAGACGACGGAGGAGTTGCCGAGTTCACTCGATGGGAAACGAGGGATACACGAGGCCCGGGAACCGCCCAGCGTGGGCGTCGCCCATCACGCTTTATTCAAAGACATCAAGTGGAGTACGCCCACGGTGTTGCGTGACTCCCTCGTTGCGGCGAAAAGCGCCGGTCTGATGCCGGCACACGAAAACACCCTTCCGACGTTACGGGACGTCGACACCCTGGAAGACGTCGCGGCGTGGGGGTTGAACGCGGAGCGCGCTCCGGGTTCGGGTTCCGAGGTTGATGGCGATTTTGAATCGTTTCGCGAAGCGGCCAACGCGCTGATCGCGGCGAGCATCACGGGGGGGTACGAATCATGAATCACGAATCGTATTGGTGTTCATCACATGTGTGATACAAAGCAGGCGGCGGTGTTCGTCATGTATTCATGACAACCCAGAAACCCCCTCACCTCACAGCTCTCCAAAGTACTGCTGCAAACTCCGTCCTTCGTTCCGGGTGACGTCGGTTTGCGCCAGCGGTCGGTACGTGCGTCGGATGCCTCGCTCGGAGCATTTCGCCGAAGAGCTCCACCACCCGCAGGTCTGGCTCGCCAACACCGGTTTCGCGTGGCACTGTTGCGGGTCCCCGGCTGGCCGTACGTGTCGGGCCCGGTCCTCGCGCATTTTTCGCAGAGACGTGTACCGCCGCGGGTCGGACGGCTGGCTCGCTCTTTTCAACATGTTGCGAACGCCATCTGTGAATTCAATCACGTCGATCGTCCCGCTGGCGGTTATGTCGAAGAACGTGAGAAACGCGTCTTGCTCTTCCGGAGACGGGACCTCACCCAGCACCCTCGTGATTAGCGATGGAAGCTCGCCTCGTAGCATCAACGCGCTGCCGTCCACCTGGATTTCCTTTGCCAACCTCGGGGCCGTGCGTTCCAAACACATTTCGTGGAACGCCTCCACGAATTTACCCTCGCCCAAACCCACCAGCCTCTCAAGCCGGTGCGCCTTCGCCGTGCCGAACACATCCGCGTCGCCGAGCATAGTGAGGCCGAAGAAAGCCATGCGCTGGTGTGTCGAGCGGTCCAGCGGGTCACCGTCAACACAACCCGCGCGGGAAGAATTGAATCTCATTGACTCATTCCCCCGATTCATTTGTTGACTCGGTGAAAATATTGACGAACGAGGGGACACTGGATGTGTGAAAATCCGTGAGAAGACGCTCGCGAGGAACCTCGTGGTCGAGACAAAGTGGACCCGCTGCCGTGAAATGCGGGAAGAAACGAAGAACTCGGCCGGGGTGACCGTGGTGCGTCGAAACACGAACCGACGAACGGTTTGTGCGGGTTGTGATACCGCGAAAGTACTGCGAACTTATGTTTCGACTAAAAATATTCGTGTGTGACTATGCGTCGTGTATCGCGCCGCGCGTCACCTTCATCGCCCTCTCGCCACATGCGAAACCTTTCCACGTCTCCACGTGCCCACACCTGGGACACACCACACCTGATGCGCTTGAAACCACTTAGATGAGCTTGATCTTGGACAGGGTGATGTAGGTGGCGCAGGCGAAGCCGATTGATGCGCCCAGGAAACCAAAGTACAGGAAAGGCGTGGCATCCGCGGTGGCGAAGAGCTCCTGGGGAACGGACGCGACCAGGTCCGCGGCGCGGGACTCGGTGGCGGTCATCAGGGTAGCTGGTGGTCAGGGGAGGCAGGGGAAACGGTCGGTCAGCGATGGTGTGTGGTGTGTGAGGTCAAATCGCGTTTAGGGTATCCGCAAACCGCGTGCAAGACGGTGCCTCTCGATCGATCGACCGATCGTGCAGTCGCCAGGGTTCGCCGTCGCGACGAAAATCCAAAACTCGCGGGGTGTCATCGATCAACACTCGCGGCGCGATCGCGACTACCCCCCCACCACGCGCTCGGGGGTAATCTTCGTGACCTACAGGTCGATCGCGCGATCGCGGCGAATACACCGACGCGATCGGGGAAACACGTACCCACGGCGAGCGCGACGGGCGCGGCCTTCTTGGCGACCGAGACGCGCTGCACACCACCAGCCTTGGCCACGACGTGCACCGCGCGCGTGGAACGGCGGGCGCCCGCGTTGGCGCGCACGGGCGCAGCCTTGACGGCGGAGATGAGAGAAACCTGGGCGACAGCCATTTTGATGTGTGCGTGTCGGTGACGTGCGGTAGAATGGAGCGCGGCCGGGTGGACGCGCGGGCTTTGGATCCCAGCAAATGGGAGCTCTTTACGGTGGCTAGATAAGCTTCGCAAAAAGTCTATGAGCCACGAGTCCGAAGTTCTTGTTAATTCAATCTCAAAGCCAAAAGGATTTCACGTTCTTCGCAGGTTGTGATTGGTCAGTCTGTTTTGAAGCACGTACGAGGGGTTTTTTTTGGGGGAGGGAGAGGGAGATAAAAGGAGGCCACGGGAGCATCCCCGAACATAAACACACGCGAGAGTACAACCAATTCTTATGATCACAACAACACGCGCCGAGGCTGGCTGATGCTCCGCGCTCGGCTTTCTTCGCTTACTTTTGTCTTTGTGTTGCGGTCCGCTTCAATGACATCTATCAAATCATCAAATCATCCAACTCGTTCATGTCATGGATTTCACTGAATCGTCCAACTCGAGGTCACGTCATTTGTTCATCCTGCAGTCCCCCCGAGAGAAACGTAACAGCTTTGCGGTACAGCATCAAACACGGGGTGATCAGGGTGACGAACATGACAAGCTTCATGACGTACCCCATTGCCCAGTAAATCGCGGAAAACACGCCTTCAAACGCGAGTGACCATCCTTGTTTCGTGCGCAGCGTGCTTCGCATGATGTGCCACCGCGGCACCCCGGTCAACGCCGCGGCGTCCTCCACGACGTACTTTAAACGGGTCAGGCTCATGCCTTTCCATCCGCGGCTTTTTTTATCCCGCACGAGTTGCCTTAGCACTTTTTTCAGCACCGGCGACCCGGTCGGGTTCGCAAGCAAACGCTTCACCGCGAACGGGTACACCACCCTCAAGATGTTGAAGCTGGGGTCCGCGGTTTTCGCCATGCCTTCCAACGTCGCGAGCGCGCGCGCGTTGTTCAGGAAGTACGGAGGCAACACGAACTTGTACTTCGGGACTAGCGCAAGCAGCGCGCCTAACAGCTGGTCGAACCTCACGTCCGGTACCGCGTTCGCGGCTCTGCGCAGCCGCGCTTCATCCGGCGTTTCGTTTCCGAACAAGTCTTGTTCGGATTCGGAGACGTTGTCTTCGGGGAAAACAAGCGCGCTGTCCGCGGCTTCTTTCAACGACCGCACTAAACCCTCAAACTGGTACGGGTTCTCCAGGACGTCCCTGGGAACGAGCTGTAGATCCCCGAAAAGGGAGGCCACGGCTTGGTAATCCCGTGAGAAAATCAACAGCGTCACCGCCGCGACCAGCCCGTCCCTAACTTCGGGCGGGATCTCGCTGACTAACCCGAAATCCAAATACGCGAGCTCGCCGGTGGCTTGCAGGCGAAGTAAATTGCCCCCGTGCGGATCCGCGTGCATCACTCCGGTTTCAATGAGCTGCGACAGGGTACACCTGATTCCAAGATCGATCAAGGGCAGGCTCGCCGCCCTCTTCTTGCAAATCTCGCTGTCCCACTCAATCGCGCACTCGTCTTCGTCGAAGCCCTCGCCGTCTGACTCGGACGCGAAGTTGGCTTCGAAGGCTTTTTTTTCGGACGATTTCGGCGACACCAGGGATATCACGCTCTCGCCCTCCAGCCACTCCATCACCAAAACTCGTCTCGTAGCAGGCAAGCTGGGAATCAGCCCTGGTACTCTGACGTACCCGGGAGGGGGCAAGGCTTTTCGGTTCGTGCCCCTCGGGCCGTAAAGCGCGTCGAACTTGCGTATGTTGTTCGCTTCGTTCGCGAAATCCATCTCTTCGAAAATACGAGACGCGAACTCGTCCACCGCCGCGACGGCCTGGGCTTTGAACTCCCGCCCCCCGATGGTTTCTAACACCTTCGCTGCTGCGCGTAACAGCGCCGCGTCCGCGGCGACCCGCGCCGCGATGCCCGGGCGCTGCAATTGTGAACGAAAAGTGTCAGTCTTGTATGGGCAAATAGTGTGCCTGGATTTGGGAAAGGACCAAGGCCGTACCTGCACCTTGACCGCCACGGTTCTTCCGGCCACCGTGCCTTTGTACACCTGCGACAGGCTCGCCGCGGCGATGGCGTCGCCCGCGTCCAGAATGTGCAGCACCGCCGGGCACTCCTGCTCAACGATCGCCCTTGCAAGCTCAATAGGCGCGGGCTCCATGTCATCCTGCAGCTTCTCGAGCAGCGTGGCGAGCTCGGCGCCGACCAAATCGCCGCGGCTCGCGAGGGCTTGGCCGAACTTGACGTAGGTGGGTCCGAGTCGTTCGATGGTGGGCACCAGGTTGTCGTAGTCTTTTTTCCGCAGCAGCCACCAAATCGTGGTCAGCGCTGACGTAACATCAGCCGCGCGTTCAAGCAACTGCGCCGGGTGATTCAGGAAGTACTCGTCAATCGCCCGCGGGTCGTACCCTCGAACGCGGATGATGTCTTCCAGCTCGTGAAGCGGCTCCGCCTTGGCCAGCGCCGCTGCGGCAGCCTTGCGCGCGGTTGGCGACGATGCCAGGTAAGACATCGGCACGTCAGGGGTGTCGTCGTTGAAAATGTCAACACGCGACCCGCTGTACCCGCCCGATCGCGACCCGAACCGTAACGCGGCGTCAAATGAAGTGCTCGGGTCATCCGCTTCGGACACGTCGTCGAAGAACTCGACGCCGCCGGGGCGAGCAACCGCGCGCGCGGTGCTCACCGCGCGTACGCGCCGGTGCGTGTGTGTGCTAGGCGCAACACCGATGTTTGGCCGGTGAAGAGCCGTCGGAGAGGCGGAACTGTCACGCTCCGACCCATCGACGAAGGCGGAGGCGCGGCCCAATGGCACCGCGCGCTTCGCAGACGACGCGCTGGCGAACGCGCCGCGCCGAGAAACGCGGCGACACGCCGCGACCGGCACCGCCCGCGCATCCACAGCAATGGGGACGTGCATCGTCGACTCACGTAGATGTCGACACGCGGGATGCCACCTCGCGCTCCCGTTCTGTCCTGCTGACAAGGCTGGTCAGCTCCTGAACGTCGGGTGCCTTTTGGAGTGCCTTCTCAGAGCTGAGGAGGGTGCCGCTCTGCCGACGACAGATAGGCTGGGCAGGAAAATTCGCGCCTTCGTGTAAAACACCCCTTTGCACCCATGTGAAGCGCGTCGACCGCGACAAATTCACGACCGACGAAACGACGGTCGCTTTTCCTTCTTGGGAAAGCCTTGAATTTTATTTCACAAAATTCGTCTCGTCTCGTCTTTTCGTCTCACTCGTTTCGTCTCACTCCCAGGTAACGGCCGGTCTCACCCATTGTCCGGATTCACACCGGTACTTCCCTCGCGCCTAACTCACAGCGACCCGCCCCCCTTCCGCGATCCTCGCGCGCATCCACGCGGGCGTGACCCAAGGCACGTCCCTCCCCACGCCCCACCGGGAGCCGTCCACGCCGAACCGCGCGGCGGCGTCGGTGGTTTCGCCCTGGGGCGTGACCACCAACACGTGCGTGACTTCCGTCGCCGGCGTACTGTCGTGAACAGCCGCGCCTCGCAGTCTCAGGGAAACCTCCAGCGCACGCGCCAGGCGTGGCGCCTCCCCGAACGGCGACGAGACGTTCCACACGCTCGGGTCGTACGCGATGTCGCGTATCGCCAAAGCGTGGCCTTTCGACGCGGAGCGGTGCCGACCATCCGCGCTCGCGCTCGCGCCGACCCCAACCCCAAAACCGGCCGTAACCTCCGTCAAACGTTTCGCGGCGGTGCGCATTCGCAAAACGTGGTTCCACTCGTCGTCAAAATCCGGCGCTAGTATGATTAAAAAAACACACCCGCGGAACGTTTGCGTGTCGACGCCTCGCGTTTTGGCGAGCGCGTCGAGGGTTTCGTGTAAGGTTTTTTGAAAATCGGCGTCGTCGTCAGTACGCGCCGTACGCGCCCGCGCCGCGTCCCTTACGCGGTCGCTGGAGAGCAACGCCATGACATCCTCCACATCAACGTCGGCCCCGCCGTGCGTGTTCCCGAACTGATCCATCCCACTCGCACTCGCGTCCACCGTGGTTTGCGAAAGAAACAGCCTGTGTTTCGGTTTCGGGTCGACCACTTTCCCAGCCGCGAAACACGCCTCAAGCCACGCCACGGTCATCACATCAACGCCCCCCTCTTTGATCGCCGCGGCGTACCGTAAGCTCGTCTTCGCCTGCTCAGTCGCGATGATGTGCATGGTCCCAGAGTGCCGGAGCTCGGAGTGCGTGCCGCCTTTAGCTTTGAGCTGTTCCGCGAGTCTGTTTTTCACCGCGGTGCAGACTCGCGCCGCGTCCTCGCTGATGCCGGCGCCGGCGATGATAAACATGACGTCCAGCGCCGAACAGGCTTGGCTTTCCTTAACCACGTGTCTTGTGTCTGAAACCGTGAGATGCTCGGGGAGACGCGCGCTGCTGATATCCTCGACTCCGGGTCCTTTTTTCTGTCGCTTCGGCAAGGGCTGCCTGTGATTGTAAAAGAAAAGTGTCAGTCCTTGCATGGGCAAACAGTGTTGGGATTTGGGAAAGGCCCAATACGTACGTGTCGCCGCCTTCCCCGCGGCCGTGTCCCGCCGCCACCGCCATCCCCCCGTCCAAACGCACTTTCGTGTCCAACTCCACGTCGCTCAGACATTCGAACCAGGGCTTGTCCCACCGCACGCCCGTGACGCGCGGGAAACGCAGGGAGTGTTTCGTGGCGAACGTTTTCGTGTCCACCAACCGCAAATCCGCCTTCACGGTGAGCACCACGGAGTTCTCAGGCGCGTCGATCCACACGTCGGGGGTTTCACCGGCGGCGCCCGTGGTGGCGTACACGGGGGGGGCGCCTTTCCGCGCGCCGCTCGTCGCGGCGACCATGTGCGGCCCTAATTTGTCCCTAAGCCGCTGCATCACCGCGGCGCTCATGCCGGTGCCGACTTTCGCGAAAGTCAAAACGCGCGTGGGAAGTTTCTTGGGTTTTTTCGGTCCGTCATCCTCCTCATCCTCCTTCTCCTGAACCTCCTCCACCACTCCCAACAAGTACTCCGCGATTTTCCCGCCCCGCAGCTTGCCCGTCCCGCGGAACCCGCCAACCACGATCACGTCAAGGTCCTCCGTGGGCAGGTAATCCGGTTTCAGCTTGATCCACGATTTGTCCCGTTCGCCCGGAACCCACTTGGAATCCAGGTCTTTCAAAACAACCCCTTCTTCGTTGCGTTCGATGCGCAACCAAAGCGCGTTTTCCACATCACCCAGCGTGGAACCCAACACGCAGTCGGGGTTTACGTTTTGTTTGTTTTTGCGTCCGTGGTCGTCGTTCGCGCCGTCGTCCGTCTCGGCGAGTTCAAACGAGTTCAACGTCCTTTCTTGCGCGAAAACGCCTTGATCCGGGACGTTCAGCGCTATCCGCCCGCGACCAGTACCGGTGGGACCCAGTTTCACGCCTCCGTCCATCCCTACGTCGTCGTCGCACGCCCCAACCGGCTTGAACATTTTTTTCAAAACCTCGTGGCGGTCCCGTAACGGACGGTCAATCACGGAGTGGTCCGTGTCGTACAACACGTCGAACGCGACGTACACCAGCTCGAGGTCCATCACGCGAAGAGGCACGTCTTCCGTCTTCGCATCGCCGCCGTCGTCGGGATCAGCACCGGTGTCGTCGTTTTCGTCGTCGTCGTTTTCTTTTTCGTCGCCGCCGCCGTCGTCGTTTTTCGCCCGCCGTTTCCCGAACCGTTTCCCTCCCCCTCCTCCCCCCCCCGAATCAGCCGCGGGCACGCACGGCTCCCCCCCCCCCTTTTTCTCCCGAATAGCTTTCACCAAGGTCTTGATGTACCCGAACGGCGCGTATACCCGGTCCCGCTTGTTCCACACCACCAACTCGCCGTCCAGGACGCACTTATTTTTCGTGTCGCGTAGACGCGCCTTGAACAGCACGTCCAAAATGTCATACCCGCGCGGCCCAAAATCGTTGTTGTTCCTGGTGAAGTAGTGGAAAACATCACCACCACCGCCCGGTCCAGCAGGAAGTCGGTGCACCTGAATCCGTTCCCCGTCAAACTTGGTTTCGATGATGAAATCGCTGTGCCTCATGTCCCGGAACGCGCCGTCACACCCCTTCGCGCGGCTCGCCATCATCGCCTTTACCAGCGACCCGGGTTCCAAGTCCTGTCGCTTTAAACGTTCGCTTTTCGTGTGCAGGGTTTCACAAACCCGTCGTAAATCGCAACACACGTTGTACAAATCCACCGCGTCGGAGTGGTAGTTCCGTAAAATCGGGTTTTCCCCGAAACCCAGTTTCAGGTCCTTCAGGATGATCCCAACAAGCCACCGCACTTGCCGCGCGTCGCTGGCGTCGACGACGGAGCGCAAGATTTTAACTTTCTCGTCCGAGTTTTTCGATTTCGAAAGCAAATCGAGGGCTTTGTTTATGTCACCCACCGTGGCTCTTAGGACACCGGAATGCGGCCGGTGGTTCGCCACGACTTCGTACACGGTTTGCATGAAATCGCCGCTCCCGGCGCTGCGCCACTTTTCGAGTTTAATAAAATCGGGCGATATGTCTTTTTTCAGCCCGAGCGCTAAGCCAAGACACCGCGCTAACGCGGCTTCTTTCAACATATACGCCGACCTTTCCTTGTCGATGTTCGGCAGTAACAGCCGGTACACGTCGTACGACCCTAACCGCGCGCCGTTCACCACCGCGGAGGTTTTGTGTGCGAAGAACGAGTTCAACAGCTTGTGTTTCAACGCACTGCCGCTGGACCCGCTTTGCGCCACGCCGCGAATCGCTTCGAAAAGCTCGCACACGTCCGAGAACAGTAACGCGGAGAAGGCGTTGGGAGGCACGAGGGACGTAGCCGGCGCATCATGCGCGCCGGACGAAGAGGCCATCGCGATACACCACGACGCGACACCGACGCCGAGTGACCCGCGCAAGCGCTTGTGTCGAGATTTGCTGAGATTGTTGGCACCCAAAAAGAAAAAGGTGCCCCAAAAAATTTCCGAAAACGCAATTCTAGGAAGCCTCGCGCACAACGTCGCGCACGACACGCACACAAACCCGTCCACCCGTCCAACGCGATGTCCGGTAAGAAAGCTCACGCGCGAAAGACAAAGAGCGAGCGCCGCAATGCTAACGCGGCCAACGCGGCTAACGCGGGCGAGGCCATCCCCGGCCTTCCCGACCACCTCGTGGTCACACACGTTCTCAGATCTGAGCATTTCGACGATCCCGCCGATCTCGCACGGCTCCCAGCGGTGAGCCACGCGATGCGCGACGCGGTGACAGGAACGGGACTGCAGTTTGCGGAGCTTGATGAAATGCGTGCCATGGAGCTCGGATGTTTAAGCGCGGCGCAGCGCCTGCAACGGGGAGGGCGCCTGTCGCGTCAAGAACTCCTTTGTGTGGCAGCGGCGAGGGGTGGAAATCTCGAGGAGTTGAAGCTGTTGCGCAGGAACGGCGTACCTTGGGACGAATGCACATGCGGGGCGGCGGCAAGGGGCGGGCACCTTGCGGTGCTGCAGTGGGCGTGGGCAAACAGTTGCCCGTGGAATGAGTTGGCGTGTGCGGAGGCGGCAAGGGGCGGGCACCTCGAGGTGTTGCAGTGGTTACGAGCGAACGGCTGCCCGTGGGACGCAGCCACGTGTACAGTGGCGGCAGGTGGCGGGCACCTCGATGTGCTACTGTGGGCGCGCGCGAACGGCTGCCCGCGTGGCGAAAAGGAGCTGCATGTTGCCGCTGAAATGGGCCACGAGGCGATGGTGCGGGCGCTGATCGAGGCGGGCGCGGACGTCAACAAGGCGATGGATACCGGCGTGACGCCGCTGTACATCGCCGCTCAAAATGGCCACGAGGCGGTGGTGCGGGCGCTGATCGAGGCGGGCGCGGGCGTCAACAAGGCCAACGTTGACGGCAGGACGCCCCTGCACATCGCTGCTCGGAAGGGCCACGAGATAGTATTGCGCGCGCTGATTGACTTGGGTGCGGACGTCAACAAGGCAATGGATGACGGCGCGACGGCGCTGTACATCGCCGCTCAAATGGGCCACGCGGCGGTGGTGCGGGCGCTGGTCGAAGCGGGCGCGGACGTCAACAAGGCAATGGATGAAGGCGCGACGCCGCTGTTTATCGCCGCTCAAATGGACCACGAGGCGGTTGTGCGGGCGCTGGTCGAAGCAGGCGCGGACGTCAACAATTCGATGGATGAAGGCGCAACGCCGCTGTACATCGCCGCTCAAATGGGCCATGAGGCGGTGGTGCGGGCGCTGGTCGAAGCGGGCGCGGACGTCAACAAGGCAGCGGATGAAGGCGCGACGCCGCTGTTCATCGCCGCTCAAAAGACCCACGAGGCGGTATTGCGCGCGCTGATTGACTTGGGTGCGGACGTCAACAAAGCAATGGATGACGGCGCGACGGCGCTGTACATCGCCGCTCAAATGGGCCACGCGGCGGTGGTGCGGGCGCTGGTCGAAGCGGGCGCGGACATCAACAATGCGATGGATAACGGCGCGACGCCGCTGTTCATGGCCGTTCAAAAGGGCCACGAGGCGGTGGTGCGGGCGCTAATCGAGGCAGGCGCGGACGTCAACAAGGCAGCGGATGACGGCAGGACGCCGCTGTTCATGGCCGCTCGGAAGGGCCACGAGGCGGTGGTGCGGGAGCTAATCGAGTTGGGCGCGGATATCAACAAGGCAGCGGATAACGGCGTGACGCCACTTGTTGTCGCCGCTACAAAGGGCCACGAGAAGATTGTTCAGATTCTCAGGGATGCCGACGCGGTGTTATGACGGAAACGCTGGCGTGTATTGCTCCCAAACCGGGCGGAGGTGAACCGCTCACGCGTACGCGAGTGATGAACGAGAAGAGACGAGCGCGCGATTGTAATAAAACACATGTGACTGGGCCACGAATGCGATGACGAACTGTTTTCATACAGTATTTTTTCATGCACAAAATATCCGGCCTCGCATGTCGTGTCACCGGCGTGCCCCTGCTGTTTATCCAAGACCAAAACGTCACACGTGAACTATAAATAAGGAACTGCTCTTAGTAGCGTTTCCCCGGCGTGCCGCGCCCGCCTCTTCCGCCGCGTCCGGGGGTACCCCTTCCGCCGCCACGCCCGGGGGAGAACCCGCGGCCTCCAGATCCGGGTGTACCGCGTCCACCTCGTCCGCCGCCACCGCCGGGTGTGCCACGTCCGCCTCCGCCGCGACCGCCACCGCCGGGTGTGCCGCGGCCGCCTCCGCGGCCGCCACCAGGGCTCTTCCCAGGTGTGCCTCTTTGATCCATGAACTTGGCTTGCTTGCTCGCGCTGCCACCACCTGCGCCTCCTCCGAGTTTCCTCTTGCCGCTCTTGTCGTCGTCCTCGTCGCCGTCGCCGAGCAGGTTGGCGTCATCCTCGCTTTCGCTGTCGCTCGCAGACTCGCTGTCGTCGTCCTTCGCGTCGTCGTCCTCGGACTCGGACTCGTCGTCGTCGTCGTCCTCGGAATCGGACGAAGCTTCACCCACATCAGCGCCGCCCTTGAACGGCGTGGTTTTCTTCCCAGGCACTTCTTTCGGGGACTTGGACATGAACGGCTTTTCCGGAACCGCGGGAGGTTCGTCGGATTCGGATTCGGATTCGGATTCGTCGTCGTCGTCGTCCTCCTCGGACTCAGACTCAGACGCGGGTTCGGGCGCTTTCTTAGCAGCAGGCGTCTTGGCCTTAGCGAGAGTCTTGCCTTTGGGTTTCTCCTCTTCCTCTTCCTCGGATTCGGAGTCCTCTTCGTCGTCATCTTCGTCGTCGTCGTCGTCGTCCGGCGCGGCGGCGGCCGCTGCGGATGCGAGCTTTTTGGTTTTCAGCTTGGGATCCTCCTCGCCGTCGGATTCGGACTCGGACGACGCGTCGTCTGAATCGTCATCGTCATCATCTGAATCGTCACCTGCCTCGTCGCCGAGGTACTGGAAGTCCTCGTCGTCGTCGTCGTCGTCGGAGTCCAGGTCGAAATCGTTGAAGTCGTCTTCGATGCGGCCGGTGAGGCACACGGCGGCGCTGCCGTTGTGCCGCACGGAAACGGTTTCCCCGGACGAAAACGTGAGCCCCGTGCCTAACGAGAACTGGTCGCAGGTCCCGACGCAAAGGCTGCCGATGGCGAGCTCGGGCGACTCCCCAGACTGAATGAAAACAGTCACTCGCTCGCCGGATTTGGGCTTCAAACCCAGCGCGGCCTGGCACAAAACGATGCTGTCGCCCTCGTCCGCGGCGAACTTCTTGGTCTGTTGGCGGCGGAGCGGCGTGAATTGTTTGGGGAGGATGGTCAGATCGGGAGCCGGGGTAC
>Ga0209502_10001513_pt1 | contig 20990 bp, 18 predicted proteins | sample ArcticOcean_MG_C_10_FD_187442 | JGI IMG/M metagenome (GOLD analysis project Ga0209502, IMG submission 187442) | Marine microbial communities from western Arctic Ocean - ArcticOcean_MG_CB11_90 (SPAdes) (version 2) | ecosystem: Environmental > Aquatic > Marine > Oceanic | place: Arctic Ocean... | reverse complement strand
GAAGCTCAGGCAGTATCCTGATTTACAACCTGTAAGGCTCGCGTTGGATTCTCTTAAGACCGCAGAAATCGATGGCGTAAACGCCAAAATGCTACACAGCAATGCGATTGAAAAAACCATGGTCGCGCAACTCGACGAAGGGCAGGTAATAACCAGAAAATGTGAAGGTGGTTGTGAAGGTTTTGTGCTGGCTGGAAACGTCAAGATTAATGGTGCTAACCTGGGCCAGTATGACTGGTTTAGATTTCCGGATGGGGATAGCGTCAGAATAATAAGCCAGGGCTGTTCGCTCTACCTTAAGTTTGGTGCGGTAATTCAGTTGTCTAGCCACCCATGAGGTTGAACAGACAAAGGCTACCCAGGCTTTGCACTGACAGGCTTCATGTGAGGCTCCTCGAACCGCATGAAACAGACCTTATGGTGCGCTTTCGGGTTGAAAACCGTGCTCATCTCGAGCAGTGGGAACCGCTGCGACAGCCTGTTTTTTTCACCGAAGGTTTTTGGCAAGTTCAACTCAGGCTGACACTAAGAGACTTCAGGGAAGGCACGAGCGCCTGTTTCGTGGTGTTGTCACCAAACGAAGATGAAGTACTAGGTGTCTGTAACTACTCCAATATTGTCCGTGGTACTTTTCAGTCATGCCAGCTTGGCTATGCTCTGGCTGAGAAACACCAGAGCAAAGGCATCATGTTTGAAGCCCTCTCGCTGACCAATGCGTATATGTTCCAGGAACTGGGCCTACATAGAATTATGGCGGGATACCTTCCCCATAACGAGCGAAGCGGAGGTCTACTGGATCGTCTTGGGTTCGAAAAGGAAGGGCTTGCGCGAAAGTATTTAAAGATTAATGGGCGCTGGGAGGATCACCTGCTGACTGCCCTGATTAACGACGCTTAGTGAAGTCTGTGCACGAAGCCTGGACTACCCATGTAAATTCCGCCATCAACATTAAGACACCGATCACCTGCGTAGCGCCAGGCTTCAACAACATTCTCTGCGTTAATCTGCCTTGCCTGTGGGATCGGGGTGTGTCCGTGTACCAACAGTTCACCACCGAAAAGCGACAGCAACTGCTCTGCGCGCTGGCGGCCAGTAAGTTCCAGGGATGCAAACGCCATATGTTCGCTGAAGGCGGAGAGCGCTACTTCCCAAGCTGCTAGATCGCTCGATGCCATTAAATCGAAAAAACCTTGATTGACGCGCTCAATGGTCATGCCATAGTTGACATATATCAGCGCATCGGCGTGAATCAGTAGGGCGTTGCCCACAAGGGCCATTGCGGGCAACTTACGTAGCCAGGCAGCATGTTCATCAGTAAAGCCTTCAAAGTCCGCCTCGATTCCACCCCATCTCAGCCACTGATCAAACACGCTATCGCCACTGCGAGTCATTCTTTCCTTAAATTGATAAGCGCAAAGAATCATTAACTCATGATTGCCGAGTAACGATTGAACGTCGCCGCCGTCAGCTTGTGCCTCTTGCTGCAAGCGCATGGTGAGTTCGAGGCATTTAATGCCGGAAGCACCTCTGTCAAAGAAGTCGCCCATCAACCAAAGGTGGTCACCTCCACCACTCCATGTGAGGTCCTTGTTGCAAAGGCCTGCACCGATTAACAGTCGCTCGAACTCGATATAGTGTCCGTGTAAGTCGCCGATGAGATAAGTCGCCATGTTTTAAGAATGCAAGATAAGGGTGGCGGTACTTTATAGAGATTTCCCAGTGTTCGATAGTGACGCCTTACGCAGCAACCTCTATTTGCGTTCCTGCCGACAAAAGAGCCCAGAGCTTCTTTGATCACCCCTTGAGGTTAACGGGTACGCTTGTCTAGCAAGATAAGCTTGCTAGAACCTGGCACCCTGAACCTTTTGCGGCGCGCACTTGCGCGGTTATATGCTAACTAAGGTACAAAACCCAGCGGTGGGATTAAATGACGCGTGATCGGTGACAGGTTTAATAGGCACTCTGAGAGCGGGCTCTGACAGCGTGGCTCTGACAGCGGGGCTCTGAGAGCGTGGCTCTAAGAGCGTGGCTCTGACAGCGGGGCTCTAGGCGCTTAGCCCCTGCGGTTTTATTGGCCGGATTCTAATCGGATAACGGTACGCTTGCCGATTCGACCGGATAACCTTGAGAAAAAGTCCGTGAGTCGCATTTGCCAACCATACTTCCTGGTGAGCAATGCATAGGCAATATTAGTTTCAGCGTTATCTAAAACCACGTAGGCGTGACATTTATGCCATGGCCCAAGGTTACCTCCCCTCATGTCACAGGTGGCCATTTGGGCTGTGGAGCTATTCTTTACCCGTTTTACTTTACCGGCGTCAGCGGCGCTGAATAGGTAGTGGCTATCAGGGTCAACGGATGCAAACCAGACAGGCGTATCAACGGCTAAACCGGATCGCCGAAAGGTTCTAAAGGAAATGTATCTTGCGTTAATGTCCATGTGTTGAGCCTATCATATTCGCGGAAAGTGCAGAGAAAGCAAATTAAAATAGCCTGATAACCTTATGAATTACCTGACTTTTAGCAGCAAGACTAGCAGTATTGGTGTACCAACTGCTTGAAGGAGCATAAACCTGATCAGGACCTGGGTGTTAGACCAGCCCATGTTGTGGCGCACATGGTCGTGCAGTGGATATCGAACTTGACCAAAAATCCCAACCTTCAAGAATCGAAGCAGGGCAACCTTGAGTATGCCTGTCGCACCATTGACCAAAACCATAAATGCAACGACCAGAATGAGAAATGGGTTGCCACAGGCAAGCACCAACACACCAAGTAACAAGCCAATTGGCCTGGAGCCAGCATCGCCCATCAGAACGGCACTGGGGTAACTGTTATGCCACAAGTATCCTGATAGGCATCCGATCATCACAAATGCCATGATGGCCCAATCAGCACCCTGTTCGTAGTGCGGTACTAGCAGATAAGAGGCGATTAATTCGTGCCCGACGATGCCGTAAAGAATAGCGCCAAGAAACACTAGTCCCATACAGGAAAGACTAGCAGAAAGGCCATCAACGCCGTCAGTGCAGTTGGTTGCGTTGATGGAGACCCAGATAAGGATCGTTGCGCCCGGAATAAACAACAGGGGACTAAGGATAATGGCATCTTTATAGAGTGGTAACCAGAGCGTAAAAGGCTCCAACTCACAGATCACCATTGAGGCAACAACCGCGATGATTAGGTCAATAGCACCCAATCTGTACTCGCTCCAGCCCCCATCTGACCGGTCGTCCAAAAACCCCACGATCATCGCCGCGGTGATACACGCAAGAATGCCTATGAATTGCCAGTCAAAAGGTACCACCAAGATGCATAAAATCACAAAAATCGGTATGAAAAAGAGTCCTGCTGAAATGGGTTTGCCGATACTTTTTTCCGCATCTATCGCATATTCACGACCCTTGTCACGCGGTAGGAGGTGCCAGTAGCGGGGCAGTAGCCACCAGGTCAGAAAAGCACCCAGCGCAGTACCAAGTCCAGCAAGGAAGATGTACGAAACAAGAAGCCGGAATGGACCGGCAAAGTCCGCGAGATATTGTCCGAGGTTGTAGAGCACAGCGATGGAACCTAAGCAAAGTGAGTGAGTATAGGCGCTAATGTCGCCAGAACAATGAATGCTTGCTGGAGATTATAGGAGGAATGTCGTCCGAAAGATGCCATTAATGGCTTAACCCAACACACTTGGCCTCTATAAGCTGATCAAATAGCTCGTTTTCGACGCTCAGCGTCGACATTGCTGATGATGTAATCCTGTCTCTAGAAGCGGCCAAGCGACGAGGTGTTGCATCTAAGGTGATATCCCTGACAGTTCTGGCACTGTCTGCTCACACTATCTGCTCACACTATCTGCTCACACTATCTGCTCACACTATGTCCTCGACCAGCGCTAATAAGCGTGTGCGTCGGCTATATGCGTGATCCAGATTCGGTAAAAGAACCTAAGCTAGAAGAACCTAAGCTAGAAGAACCTAAGCTAAAAAAGAGCCTTCTATGTTAGCTTGCACGTAGCTTTACTGGGCGCGAGGGCGAGCTTTAAGGTCTTGCTTAAGTTTTGATCTCCAGAACATCTGCATCGAGATGTGCCGGAAAAGATTCGCGATACTCTCGCAACGAACCCAGGTCCAACTTTACGGAACCTATTCCTTCCTCGGCATCCATCTTGAGCAAATAATTACCCCAAGGATCAATGACGCACGAGTCGCCTGCATAGACTAGCTCGTTACCGTCTTTGCCCACCCTGTTTACCGCAATGACATAGGCCAGGTTTTCAATTGCGCGCGCCTGGAGCAGAGTCATCCAATGCGCCCGCCTGGCGGCTGGCCAATTTGCGACATACAACAAGACATCATAGCCGGTAGTGTTTCTGCTCCATGCGGGGAATCTAAGATCGTAACAAACCTGCGGTCGTAACTGTATATCATTGATACGTAGCTGCACCCGGTCTGAACCTGCGGAATAGTGGTTATGTTCGCCGGCCATTCTGAACAGATGGCGTTTGTCATAAGCGGTCACCACGCCGTTAGGAGACACCCAGAGAAACCGGTTAAAATAACGGCCATTTTCTTCGATGATAATACTTCCACAGATGCAAACCTGTTTAAGCCTTGCCTGCTCCTTTAACCAGGTCACGGTTTTCCCCATCATGCTTTCCGCCAGTTTCGCTGAGTTCATGGAGAACCCTGTGGAGAACATTTCAGGCAGTATAATGGCACCTGAATGGATACTACTGATCTGCCGTTCCAGATGCTTAAGGTTTACGTCGATGTTCTCCCAGGTCAGATCACTCTGTATCAGATGGAAGTCGGTCATGAGAAATGGCTTTCGAGGCGATGGGCAGCTTCCAAAAGGGTGTCGTTTTTCTTCGCGAAACAAAACCTTACCAAACTGAGTTCCGCCGGAGCGTCACAAAACACTGAGACGGGTATCGCTGCGACGCCCACTTTTTGAGTTAACACTTTTACAAACTCGATATCGGGAAGGTCGGAAAGCGCATCGTAGGTGACCACCTGAAAATAGGTTCCATGGCTTGGCACAAGGCCAAAACCAATCTCTTTAAGCGCCTGGGAAAACAGGTCTCGTTTTTCCTGGTAAAAAGCAGGAAGACCCCGGTGATGCTCGGGGTGGTGATCCATGTAATCGGCAATCGCCCACTGCGTTGGCGTGTGGGTCGTAAATGTCACGAATTGATGAATTTTTCTAAATTCGATGGTCAGCGCTGGTGCGGCGATGCAGTAACCCACCTTCCAGCCAGTGGCATGATAGGTTTTACCAAAAGACGAAATGACAAACGATCGGTCACGAAGACCCGGGTGCGCTGCGACGGTGTTGTGTTGTTGGCCATCAAACACCATATGTTCATAAACTTCGTCCGAGATAACGACAAGATCATTGTTAGACGCCAGTTCGGCTAGCTGGTCCAAATCGACTCTCGAGATCACGGACCCGGTTGGGTTATGTGGCGAATTTATGATGATGGCTTTAGTTCGCGGGGTAATGCTTTCGCGGACTCGCTCCCAGTCGATGCTGAAGCTGTTACCCGACAACGGAATATGGATTGTTTTACCACCGGCGAGTCTAATCGCTGGGTCGTAACTGTCGAAAGCAGGATCGAACACAATCACTTCATCGCCATTGCCAACCAAGGTTTGAATCGCCACAAAGAGCGCCTCAGTGGCGCCGGAGGTGATGGTGATTTCTGAATCTACATTCGCTGAGACCGCGTAAAGCTCATTCACTTTCCTTGCAATCTGCTCTCGTAAATAGGCAACGCCATGCATTGGAGGATACTGGTTATAGCCTGAAACAGTGTAATGGTTCAGGCGTTCAGCCAGTTCAGAGGGGACATCAAAATCAGGGTAACCCTGGGAGAGATTTATCGCATCGTATTGTGCCGCCATGCTGGACATGATGCTGAATATGGTGGTGCCGACTTCAGGCAGCTTTGAAACGATTTTCATGCAACAATTTTTTCTAGATAGGCACCCCGTATCTTAGGCTAATTCAGATAACCAGTCGCGGGATTTTAGATACTCGTCGTAGAGAACCGCTTCAGGGGAGCCCGCTTCGGGCTGCCAGTTATACTTCCAAATTGCCCGAGGTGGCATGCTGGCCAACACCGACTCAATTCTTCTGCCTGACTGTATTCCGTAACGTGTCCCACGATCAATCGCAAGGTTAAACTCTGCGTAGCGGCCGCGCCTGTATAATTGAAATTCAGTTTCCCGTTCGCCGTAGGCAGTGTCTTTCCTGCGTTCAAGTATCGGGACATAAGCGTCCAGGATGCGATCCCCTATACTTCGAGTTAGGTCGAAACTTGCTTCAAATCCACCCTCGCGCCAGTCGTCGAAAAACAGGCCGCCAACCCCTCGGGGTTCCTGTCGGTGGCTCAAGTAAAAGTATTCATCACACCATTTTTTTAACCGGCTATACAGGTCGGGACTGAACGGCGCGCAGGCGCTTTCAGCGACCCTGTGCCAATGCAAGACATCCTCAGCAAACGGGTAGTAGGGCGTCAGGTCAAAACCTCCGCCAAAATGCCAATGTTCATCATCGATCAGGAAAAACCGAAGATTCGCATGAAAAGTTGGCGCGTAGGGGTTTCGTGGGTGCATGATCATTGAAATAGCGGCAGCCTGAAAACCTCGACCTGCCAAGTGCGGGTTTCTGCCACTAGCGGCTGGCGGCAGAGAATCTCCGACTGAGTGAGTAAACTGAACGGCGCCTCGCTCAATGTGAGGGCCATTGTCGATGACCCTTGGCCGGGATAGACCACCACCATTGGTTTCGATGTTCTCGACGCTGAATATTGCATCACCATCGATTTCTTCCAACGTCTTGCAGATGGATGCCTGCAGCGTCAGAAAGTAATCCTTTACGGCCTGGATTGAAGGAGCTGTTGTCACGACTTGTCACCGTTTTTAGAGGCTGCCAACTGTACCCAATTCTAATATCAATTACATTGACATTAGTCGCGAAACGCCACAATTTTGGTCAAAATTGGTTTACTATTCCCGGTTTGAAAAATTTGGTAAATCAAACTTGAAAACCCGCTTGAAGGAATCAGACCTCGCGGTCGTCTACGGCAATCTTGAGGTTGCTAATAAGGCATTCAGTGAGCGCTACCCGGGGATTAGGCCGGATCGGTTACCAATACATACTTTGTATGGCGGTGCGCACCTGTTCAAAAAGGAAACACCAAACAAGCTTGGAGGTTTGGCCTTGAAGCATCTAAAAGCCTATGCGCCCAATTTCGCCGAGTTTGCCCGAGCGCTGGAATTACCTGGAGCTGGGTCCCTGCCATTAAAGGAAGAAGCCATTGATGCGCTCGCTGCTGCACTTAAAGGGCAGGTTAGCCATACACCTGAAGGGATTTTGGCGACCGTATATCAACGTGTCACACATAAGTTGGCGACGGAGGCCATCGAAGATCAGCGGCTGGACTTTGAGGATGGGTACGGGGCTCGAGCAGATGAAGAGGAAGATGGACATGCGATTTCTGCCGCGGAGGAGCTTGCTGAAGGGGTCAAAAATAGACTATTGCCGCCATTCATAGGTATTCGCATAAAGTCGTTAACAGAAGAGACCAAGCGAAGGTCTATTCGGACGCTTGATCTTTTCTTGTCTACATTTGCAGAACAGGGTGCTGTACTACCGGACCCATTCTTTATCACCCTACCTAAAGTCACCAGCCCGGAACAGGTCAGTGCTCTCTTAACCTGCGTGGAGCTACTCGAAGGGCGATGCGCATTTCCTGTGGGACACATCAAGATTGAACTGATGATCGAAACAATCCAGTCAATTATTACCGCGGAGGGCGTTAATGGTATACCGGCGCTTGTTGATGCAGGGAAGGGGCGGGTTACTTCTGCGATTCTTGGAACCTTTGATTATACCGCCAGTTGCAACATCGCTTCGCACCATCAGGATCATCGACACCCCTCAGCAGATTTCGCCAGACAGATGATGCAGGTCAGCTTGACCGGCACAGCTGTTAGTATCTGTGACGGCATTACCAACATCATGCCAATCCCGCCTAACAAAGGGGCAGACCTTACTGATAAGCAGAAAACTGAAAACGTTGAAGTTGTCCAACGTGCATGGCGCGAACATTTCAATAACATTCTTCATAGCCTGCGTCTCGGGTTTTACCAGGGATGGGATCTGAACCCCGCGCAGTTGCCCATTCGGTATGCAGCGTTTTATTATTTTTTTCTGGAGGGGCTTGAAGATGCCAAGGCACGTTTAAGCACCTTTATTGAACAGGCAGCGCAGGCGTCGATGGTGGGCAATACGTTTGATGATGCCGCCTCTGCGCAGGGGCTACTTAACTTTTTTGTCAATGGTATAGGTTGTGGCGCTTTGAGTGAGAATGAAGCTTTGGCGACGGGTATTACATTAAAAGAACTGCATGGCAGGTCTTTCCAAAAAATAGTTGAAAACAGATTAAGGGCAGACTAATGAATAATTTTAAGGCAGCGCTGGACGAAACCGAGGCCTGTATCGCAACCGGACTTTCCCACATACGAAGGCATTGTGATCGTGACGGAAAAATGAATGTCGGTATGCTCGACAGTCATCAGCAGGCTACTTCTGATCTCGCAGTTAGTACGGCCGAAATCCAATGTGCGCGGAATTACCTGGCATATGCCCATGAAAAGGGTGAAATCGAAAACCAGCTAGCGTCTACGTTTGCTGCAGAAACCTTACATAATATACGGCAGCGTTTCGCCCGCTTTCCGGGTGATTATGGCTTGGTTAATGCTGACCTTGAAAAGATTGACCTTGATGTATGTGGTGATCTCTTGTCCGCTTCCGGCCTGCAAGCCCTGGGTAAGCGCATTGTCGAGCGCCAGGGCGACCTTGGTGATCGAGGGCTGGACGAAGAAAAGCTATTGATGGCAGATACTTTTCGCCAGTTTGCCGAAGATGTTGTGAAGCCGCTGGCAGCGCGGATACACGGGGAAAACACAATTATCCCCGACGAGATCCTGGATGGCGTCAGGGAGTTGGGCTGCTTTGGCCTGAGTGTTCCCCAAAGATACGGGGGTCTGTTGCCAGACGACCAGGAAGACAACCTGGGGATGATCGTCGTGACCGAAGAGCTTTCAAGAGGATCATTAGGTGGGGCAGGCAGCCTTATCACCCGTCCTGAGATTATGGCAAGAGCCTTGATTGAAGGGGGAACAGAAGAACAGAAGCAGCATTGGTTGCCAAAAATTGCCGAAGGGCGGCCGCTTTGTGCCATTGCTATTACCGAGCCAGACTATGGTTCGGATGTCGCGTCTATGAAACTCAAAGCAACCCAGGTCGATGGTGGTTGGGTATTAAATGGCGCGAAGGCCTGGAGCACATTTGCGGGTAAATCCGGCGTGCTGCTTACCCTTGCAAGGACTGACCCAGATCTCTCTGCAGGGCATCGTGGGTTAAGCCTTTTCATGGTTGAAAAGCCCGAATATGACGGTGAATCGTTTGAGGTTTCGCAAGACGCTGGAGGCAAGCTGTCAGGCAGTTCCATTCCGACGCTGGGATACCGGGGTATGCATTCCTTTAACCTGTTCTTTGATAATTTTTTTGTGCCCGCTACGCATATGATCGGCGAAGAAAAAGGCTTAGGTAAGGGCTTCTATTTCACGATGCGGGGCTTCACGGGTGGTCGTATCCAGACTGCCGCCAGAGCCTGCGGCGTGATGCAGGCTGCGTTTGAAACGGGGTTAAATTACGCGCAGGATAGAAAGGTTTTTGGAAAAACCGTCGCTGACTACCAGTTGACGTTGGTGAAATTCGCGAAAATGGCGATGTATCTAGGCGCCTGTCGGCAATTTACTTACTCGGTCGGACGGTTGATGGACGATGGTGGCGGGCAGATGGAGGCAAGTCTGGTCAAGCTGCTTGCCTGCAAACTGTCTGAGTGGACAAGTCGTGAAGCGATGCAAATCCATGGAGGGATGGGTTACGCTCAGGAAACGGATGCATCACGCTATTGGCTTGATGCTAGAGTTTTGTCTATCTTTGAAGGCACAGAAGAAACGCTGGCGTTAAAAGTCGTCGGCAGAAGCTTGGTTGAGCAGGCCTCCGCGTAGGTCGAACAGTCCGTAGCACATGGACAATTACAATATCGGGGTCCTCAGGGTCCTGAAAACTTAGGAAAGTAAGATGGATTTAGAATTTAGCCAGGAAGATTTCGATTTTCAACAGGAAGTGCGAGCTTGGATCGAGGAAAAATATCCACAGGAAATGAGGCAACGCAGGTCACGAAGTCCTGGAGGCAGCCTGTCTAAGGAAGATTACGTATATTGGCAGCAGGCTTTGCATGAGAACGGTTGGTCGGGTGTCAACTGGCCGAAAGAGCACGGCGGTCCTTGTTTCACAGCAACGCAGCAATATTTATACGACTTAGAGATGTCAGCCGCAGGAACGCCGGCAGTGATCCCTTTTGGTCAAAGTATGGTGGCCCCAGTCATCATGAAGTTTGGTACCCAGGCCCAGAAAGATAAGTACCTGCCCGATATCCTGGCCAGTAAGGTTTGGTGGTGTCAAGGTTACTCCGAGCCCGGGGCTGGTTCCGACTTGGCGTCTCTTGGAACCAAGGCCGTTCGCGACGGTGACCACTACGTTGTTAGTGGTACAAAGACCTGGAACACCCTGGGCCAGCATGCGGATATGATATTTTGCCTGGTAAGAACCAGCAATGAAGACATACCTCAAAAAGGCATCTCTTTTCTGCTGATCGATATGCATTCCCCAGGAATAGACGTGCAACCGATCGTTACCATCGACAATCCCCCGAAAGGTTACCAGGAAATTAACATGGTTCACTTTGACGATGTCAAAGTGCCTGTCGAAAACCTCATTGGGGAAGAAGGCAAAGGCTGGACCTATGCGAAATACCTATTGGAGTTTGAGCGCGGCAATGCCTATAGCCACGGTTTAAAAGCTGGCCTCAACAACATAAAACAGATGGCAGTATCAGAACAGAACGGTCAAGGCAGCTCATTGATGGAGGATGAAGAGTTTAAACAGAAATTGTCATCCACAGAGATCGCTATATCAGCCATGGAGTTCACAGAACTACGTATCCTAAGCAGTATCTCAACGGGTAAAAACGTTGGACCTGAATCGTCATTACTCAAGTGCCGGGGCACGGAACTTCAGCAAGAACTAACAGAACTGGCGGTAGAGGCAGTTGCCAACTATACGGTTCCATTTAATCATCCTGCCCCGGAGAAGGGCCTTAACTATGAACCTATTGGCCCCGAATATGCGAATGTAACTGCGCCGGAGTACTTCAACACAAGAAAAGTCTCGATCTATGCTGGGTCCAATGAGATCCAACGTAATATCATGGCGAAACTGGTTCTGGGGCTATAACGGACGGCCGTTGAAAGTAGGGGTCGTAGGGGGTAAATCGGTTGCAAAGAAGAGCTTTTTTACAGGCTGCGCTAGCAAGCGTGACGCTCAATGCGATACCTGCGTCTCTTAGCGCCAGTGAGGCAAAAATTGCTTTGCTGGATTCCGACCTTGTTTACCTCTCACCGTACCAATCGGACGGCTCTTTAAGCCGTTGTCAGGCCGAAGTGTGGTACGCAATGCTGGGTGCTGATGTCTTTGTCTGCACAGCGAGCAGTAGCTGGAGGGCTCAGGCGCCGATAAAAGGTCTTGTCAGAACAAAGCTTTGGGTGGGTGACCTTGGTGTATGGAAGAGGGCAGATTACGGGTCGCTGCCGGCGGTGGTTGCCGACGCTAGCATTGAGACTGATGAAAAAGTACTCGCGTTAGCCTTAAGTCGGTTCGGTGACAAGTACTATCGGGAATGGAAGAAGTGGGGGCCAAGATTCAGTCGGGGGTTAGTCGACGGGTCCAGAACGATGCTTAGATACCAACTATCTAGCTAAACGGTCGGCGCGGATTTGTGAGCTTCACCCTGGTACGCGGCTAGTGCCGTAACAACCTTTGAGTTCACTGATCCGCTGACTGAGCGCTTTGGCGCGGCGATCGGTGGTAAAGCCGTCATGGTGAGTGCCTTCGCGACAATTTCAGGTAAGCCCAGCATCTGGAGAATTGACCGTATGGCATAGTCAGTAGCGTTTCGCTCCACCTGCCCTTTGTCGATCGCCGAAGTGACATGCCGAACCATACCCCTAATCAAGGATTCGGTGAAGCTAACATCATCAACCTTGAACCTGCCGCCACTAACACCCCGCTCAATGTCTTCGATCCTTGCGTTGACCGTCTGTTCGAGCGTTAGCCATGTTAGGCCCGTAAAGCTTGTAAACTCTCTCCATTCCTGATTATCGAGAGCCTGATCAAAATAATATTTTAGCGCAACCGCCACTCTCATTGCAGGATCCTTGATGGATTCCCTGGCGGTTTCCAGATTTCCGGCTATCAGGTCCCGCATCTCATCGGCTACGGCCACGAACACGTCTTGTTTGGTATCAAAGTAATTGTAATAGGTACCCGTGGAGACGCTTGCCCGTTTTGTAATCTCTTGTATGGATATACTGTCGTGGCCTTTCTCAGCCACAAGGCTTCGTGCAGCCTCAAGCAGTAACTGGCGCGTCGCCTGTCGCTTATCAGATGGGGCTATCTCTAAAACAGAAGTTTTTATAACAGAAGTGTGTGTAGCAGATGTGTCTGAGATTAATACGACCATGTCGTTTGGCACTTTTAATATCTAGTGTTCGAATATACCAGTAAGTGTATGAAAATAAGTGAATAGATAGTGGAAAGATGGCTAAAGTCCATCTAAAAACCCTAAATTAAGTGCGCCGTTAAAAGAACTATGCGTTTCGCACCTAACTTGCATATTATTAGCGACATTAGACCGTTTTATTGGAGAGCACATGAATTTTGACTTGAGCGAACAGCAACTAGCAATCCAAGACGCTGTTTCCCGGATATGTCTAAACTTCGGTGAAGATTATTGGCTGGCTCGAGACACGGACGGGGACTTTCCTGAGGAGTTTGTGCGAGCGATAACAGAGGGTGGTTGGTTAGGCATCGCGATGCCAGAGGAGTTTGGTGGTGCTGGTCTAGGCGTTAGTGAGGCGCTGATTCTTGCCCATACAATCGCCCGCTCCGGCGCCGGTATGAGCGGCGCCTCAGCGGTTCACCTGAACTTGTTTGGCCCGAATCCAATCGTTGTGTTTGGTACTCACGAGCAAAAATCTCGTTTCCTGCCACCACTGATCCAGGGTTTGGACAGAGCATGCTTTGGCGTCACGGAACCCAACTCCGGCCTCAACACGTCAAAGTTAGAAACCCGCGCAGAACGTGATGGCGATAATTATGTCATCAACGGCCAGAAGCTCTGGACGACGACCGCACAGACGGCGACCAAAATCCTGTTAATCGCCAGGACGACCCCATTATCTGAGTGTGAACGCCCAACAGACGGTCTTTCCTTGTTTTTTACGGACTTAGATCGAGAAAAAATCGAAGTCAGGTTAATTGAGAAAATGGGCCGAAAAGCCGTTGATAGCAATTCGCTATTTATTGATGACTTGATCGTTCCTTTACAGGACCGCATTGGTGAGGAAGGGGATGGGTGGAAATGCCTGCTGCATGGATTGAATCCCGAACGTATCCTGATCGCGGCCGAGGCTATAGGTTTAGGCCAGGCGGCACTGGAACGAGCAGCCAACTATGCACGTGAACGTGTCGTGTTTGATCGTACCATTGGCAAAAATCAGGCAATCCAGCACCCGCTTGCGGTGAACTGGATGGAACTGGAAGCAGCGATGCTGATGGTCTTCAAAGCCGCATCAATATACGACAGGGGGGAACCCTGTGGCGCAGAAGCTAACACCGCCAAATACCTGGCGGCAGAAGCGGCCTTATCAGCATGCCAGAGAAGCGTTTTGACTCATGGGGGTATGGGGTACGCAAAGGAATATCACGTGGAACGGTATTTACGTGAAATCATGATTCCTGTCATCGCACCGGTATCGCAGGAGATGATTAAGTCGTTTATTGGGGAAAGAGTGCTGGGGCAGGAAAAGAGTTATTAACCTGGATTAGTGAAGTAGCACATTCTTTTATTGGCCGCTACCTTCGAAAAAAGACGGTGACTCGAGGAAAAACCCTCATCAGGCAAGGGAATGCGGATGATTACACTGTCATGTCACTCTGCGTTTTTATAAGACCGATCGGCATCTGATCTCCCTGAAAGGCCCCCTGAAAGGCCCCCTGAAAGGCCCCCTGAAAGGCACCCTGAAAGGCACCCTGAAAGGAGGCACTCATTAGTACCGTTGTTGATGACATAATGAAGACCCTGTGCGCTGGACACCAACATATAATTCGTAAAAACTTAATCAAGGACCGGGATGTTTAATGCAGGAAAGTAAACACTATGAAGTTGTGGTTGTCGGTGCTGGTGTCTGTGGCATCTATCAACTGTATCGGCTGCTGGAGCAGGGTATCAATGTGACCGTTTTGGAAGCTGGCGCCGACCTTGGTGGCACCTGGTATTGGAATCGATATCCCGGTGCCCGTTTTGATTCAGAGAGCTATAGCTACGCTTATTCTTTTTCTGACGAACTCTTACAGGAATGGGATTGGAGTGAACATTTTGCCAGTCAGCCTGAAACTCTGCGTTACCTGAACTATGTTGCAGACAAGTTCGATCTGCGTGAACACATGCAGTTTGACTGCCGGGTCAACTCTGCTGTTTTTGACGAATCTGAGTGTATTTGGAAAGTTATTCTGGAGGATGGCAGAAGCCTGACCAGCAATATCCTGTTAACAGCGATTGGAATGCTTTCCACACCAACGCTTCCCAATATCGAAGGCATTCGCGCCTTTCAGGGCGAATCCTTTCACACTTACCACTGGCCAAAGGAACCGGTTGAACTGCAAGGTAAGCGAGTCGGGGTTATCGGGACTGGGGCCACCGGTGTACAGGTTATTGCAGATATTGCTGACAAGGTTGGTAGTTTGACAGTTTTTCAAAGGCGGCCCAATTGGTGCGCCCCGCTTAAGAATGGACCCATTGATGCTGCCACGATGGTGGAGATTAAGGCTTCCTACGACGAAATATTCGAGAAATGCAGAACAACGCCGGGTGGGTTCCTGCATGGTCCAGACCCTCGACATGTTGAAGAGGTCACGGAAGAAGAACGCAAGGAATTCTGGGAAGAACTCTACAATTCGCCCGGGTTTGGCGTCTGGTTAGGTAATTATCGGAATGTATTAATGGAAGATGCCGCCAACGCGCAATATTCAGCCTTTATCGCGGATAAGATTCGATCCAGAGTTCTTGACCCCCAACTCGCCGAGAAGCTTATCCCAAAGGATCATGGTTTCGGGACCAGGCGTGTTCCTCTTGAAACGAATTATTACGAGGCTTATAACCGGAGTAATATCAGGTTAGTTGACCTGAATGAGACACCCATCGAACGGGTTACTGAAAACGGCGTGCGGACAACCAGCGAGCACCATGAATTTGACCTGATCATTTACGCCACGGGGTTTGATGCCATTACCGGAGCGTTCGACAAAATCAATATCGAAGGACCACGGGGCAACAAACTTCGCGATAAGTGGCAGGAGGGCCCGGTGACATTCCTGGGACTCCAAACTCACGGCTTCCCTAACATGATGACCCTGGCTGGGCCGCAAGGCGCGTCAGTATCGTCGAACTTTCCTCGAGCCATCGAAGATGCCGTCGATTGGGCAACTGCATTTATAAGCTATCTCCGAGAGCATCAATATCAACGGTTTGAACCAGAAGAAGCTGCCGAAGCCGATTGGCTAGAACACGTCAAGGCAGGTTACGACATGATGTTACTCACTAAAACAAAATCCTGGTTTACTGGGTACAACTCCAATGTTGCAGGTCATGACAAACTCCGTTACCAGATCTACCTTGGGGGAGCGCTACAATATAGGGAACGACTGCGTGAGGTAGCAGAAAATGACTACACTGGGATTTCACTCTCCTAATCGGCGAGCGGCCTAATCACCCTGCTCAGCTGACTGGTTTACCGGGTCCTTTCTCTAGCGCTTTAGCGCCGGCATCACTCCGCCGGGGGTCAAAGCGCCTTCCCAATCATGCGCCATACGCTGTCTTGCTCACCAGCCAATCGGTGACGAGTTCTCTTGAGCCTGCAACCTTGATTCGGGACGATTTCTTTTCGAGCTGGTAATTGTACATTGGGTCATAATAATCAGCGAGTAATAGGGTAATCCAGTTGCGATGACCCTCCAAAGACTCAGTGCTTTGGTGGTGTTTAAGTGCTGCAAGCACGCTGTTTCGGACGTCACTATGTGCCGTGTTACCAAGTCGCTTTCGAATGGCATCAACAGCATCAAGAAGGTACCGGCTGAACTCGTCTACCGCCAGGGCCCCGAAATGCGCTTCATATTCACGCCATTGAAGCTCGATGTACTCTTGATAGATCCGTTCTGTGCGCATCTCTATCGAGTCCTCGAGAAGCGCAATTGGTGCGTTTTGCATTTTCTCTTGTAGCGGGGGAGGTAAGTGAACCTTTCCAATCATCCGCCCTTCGTCTTCTACCAATATCGATGGATGTTGGGCAAGTTTCAGGAAATTGACCGACAGTTCGTTCTCAAAATTCAACTGGGTAGGCTGTACAGAGATATGTCGGCCAAAAGCACTGCCACGATGGTTGGCGATACCCTCTAGATCGATTGCCTGATCAAACTGTTGCAGAAACTCGGTTTTCCCAGAACCTGTTTTACCAGCAACAATGATTAGCGGGGGAAGATTTTCCATGGTCGACAATAGGCATCGACGCAGCGCTTTGTAACCGCCGTCAATTTTAGGCACGTTATGGCCTTCGGTCTTCAGCCACTCACAGGCAATGCTAGAGCGCTGACCACCCCTGAAACAATAAAGCATGGCGTTAGGATGCTCGTTCAGGAACGCAAGCCAAGCGGCTACTTTGGTAGCTTTGTCTTTTCCAGAGACCAGGTCATGTCCCATCCTGGTTGCAGCCTCGGGGCCAGATGCTGAATAACAGATGCCAACCTGTTCACGCTGTGTATCGTTAAGGATGGGCAGATTGCTGGCTTGCGAGAAGGCTCCGGCATCGAACTCAACCGGTGCTCGAACATCGATAAGGGGAATATCCTCACGAAAAATTGCCTGCATATCCAGCGTGTTTGCCATTTCTTTTGCGTTAATCTGGAGGAGGGGGAGACATTATATAGCGTGAGCCACCAGGGGTCAGGAAAAGGTACGGTTGGAGTCGTGCCGTCCTGCAGGTTATTTAACGCACGGGTCTATACCAACGACAATGGCCAGAGTATCAACCGGCGACCTATTCAGGGGAGAATATCGTGGGTTAGTCAAAGCTCAGGCATTTCGACGCTAAATGCAGGCTTATCGGCGGCGTTTTTAACACGCACCTCTCCGTTTGCGCCAGTTAATAGTAAATCAACAATTTCAGCGGCCATAACTTCTACCGCCATTACATTGAACTCGGGGGCTCTATATTCATCTGGGACGATTTGTGTGTCTGTAACGCCCGGGCAGATAACATTGACGCGAATGTTTGTGCCATCATTTGCTGCTGCTACGGCACGACCGAAACCGATCAAAGCGTACTTTGTTGCGGTGTACATCGGATCGACCGGCACAACGCTTAGACCTGCAGTCGAAGCCGTTATCGTCACAGCCCCACCTTTATGTCGCATCAAAGGCAACACGCTTTTCATGCCGTGATAAACACCGTTTAAGTTTACCCCAACGATTTTCTGATATTGCGCCTCGGTGACATCTTCAATCGCCAGGAAAGGCTTTCCTGTAGGCACTGTCATGATGCCAGCGTTAAGGTGAACATAGTCGGGGATACCTAAACGTTGCTTACAAGCATTCACCGCACCCTGAACGCTTGCCAAGCTGGTGACATCACAGGCTATAAATTCACCGCCTATTTCTTCAGCAAGCGCTTCGCCGTCGGCTTTATTGATGTCACAGACTGCGACGCGTATCCCTTGTTTAGCCAACGCGGTACAAACCGCTGCGCCAATACCGGTCGCAGCGCCTGTTACCAATGCTATTTTCTCTGACATGTCTGAACCCCTGGTGGTCGTAGTTTATAGTCGTAGTTTAAGGTAATCGTTTATAGACATATAAATGAATTAATGCCGATAAGTCACTTAGTTTGAGACAAATAACCGGCTCAGAGCAACCAAGGCTATGAATTTAGCATGGAGCAGGGCGGTTACGAGAGTTGGATAGACGGCTTTTCTGGAACCTAAAAGTTAACCGGTCGAAACCGCTACCAAGCATTGATGTCCAAGCATTTATGTCGAAGCATTGATATCCAAGCATTGATGTCCACACTACCTTTTAGCGGATACAAAAATAAAGTATCTTTACCTGGTGATTTTTGACCGCGTCGTCACGATTGCTCTGTAGTAAGGACAAAAATTTGAAGCTCAACACAAAGTTGGCTATGAAAAACATTTAATAAGGAAGCGTCATGAAACTTTTTAACTCAGTCGGGCCAAACCCGAAAGTCGTTCGCATGTATATGGCAGAACGTGGTATTGAAATTGATCTGGAAGAAGTTGATCTGATGGCCGGTGCAAACCGTCAAAGCGATTACGTCAAAATAAACCCGGGCGGGCAACTGCCTGCGCTTGAACTCGACAACGGCGACGTCATCGCTGAAATTACCTGTATCTGCGAATATCTAGACGATCGCGACGGTGGCTCGAGTTTGATTGGAACCACGCCAGAGGAGCGCGCTGAAACCCGAATGTGGGCACGGCGGATTGATTTAGGCATTCTGGAACCACTGGCGAATGGCTTTCGATACGCCGAAGGCGAGCCCATGTTTAAGGATCGAATGACCTTGATTCCGCATGCTGCGGCAGACCTGAAGGCGCTAGCACAGGAAAAAATCTCCTGGCTTGACGGATTGATGGATGGCAAAGAGTTTGTCTGCGGCGATAGATTCACACTTGCGGATATTTTGTTATTTGTATTCCTGGAATTTGGTTCGCAGGTTGGTCAACCGCTCAACAAGGCCAATAAGAATATTGCAGACTTTTATGAAAGAGTCGGCGCGCGACCGAGTGCTAAAGCCTAGTCACGTGGCTAGTGTTCTATGTTTGCGTGAAAACGACCCGATAGCGCCACGGTGCGGTTGGGTGTTAAACGAACTTTGAGTACGAATGCAGTTTGCGCTGTGAAAGCAACGCAAGCTGCATCATAGTGATGTTTGGAGTAGTGACCAGGTCCTGGCGTTTAGAGGGTCGGGGGCAAGAGCGTATCTATTCACATGATCATTGAGTGGATGTTGCAGCATTACTGCGAAGCACGGACACAATTTAACATAATATACATTATGCGCAATCTTATGCCCAGTAAGCGCAGGTTGAACCGCCTGCCGGTTCCTCGCCCAAGACCACTAATTACGTTGCTTTAAATCAATCGTGAAACCTTAGGACATTAAATCTACAATTCCACGCGCCACCACGTTCAAATACGCCACGTTAAGAACAGACCCACGTAAAACAATCATACTCAAACCGTCCTGTTCCAACCGTCCTGTTCCAACCGTTATGTTCCAACCGTTATGTTCAAACCGTCATATTCAAACCGTCATATTCAAACCGTCATATTCAAACCGTCATATTCAAACCGTCATATTCAAACCGTCATGTTCAAACCGTCATGTTCAAACCGTCATGTTCAAACCGTTATGTTCAAACCATCATGTTCAAACTATAGGCAGTCAAACATGTGATCTTACGGATAAGCCAACCTGGCAAACAGCGGGCCTTAATGGCTAGCCGTTAACGCTTTAGTGAGGAGATCAACTGGCACTAACTCGTGACGAGTTCTGGTTACAAAATCCGCAACCTCCAGCGCGCCCTTACAGGCGGCTCCAGCCAGGATCGCCGCTCGCACAACTACCCTCCACTACCGATGAATGATGCTTTAGTTACCTGCGGCGCTTATCTACGGCTTTTATCTATGGTGATTACTTAAGAAAGCTACCCTAGGGAAGCTACCCTAGGGAAGCTATCCTAGTACCAGTGACACCACTTATCGAAAAAATCGATCAGAACTCGAATTGTTGCTCTGGCGGAGTTTCGGGTTCAGCCAATCGATTACTCCACAGGGCATTCTGCGCCAAGGTGGAATCAAAAAACTCAAACACCTCCGCGATCTTGCCGTCCCTGAAACCGAATGTTTGGCAATAGCGCTGATTGTAGCGCTCACCGTTCGCTGCTAGACCGTCTGCCTCCATAAAAGCCACCACGCGTTGCTCATCGGCGCACATGATTTTCCATTTGCTGGCGAAGCGAAAGGTATCCATCTGCAGACGACCGAACACCTCCGGCGCCACCACGTTCTGCAGAAATTCCTTACCCTCAAACCGACCCGAAACGGGAGTACTGCCATTCACATTGTAAACAACATCGTCTTGATGAAGGGATAAGAACGCCTCAACGTCTAGATCCGCCAACGCCTGATAATATTGTGCTACTAGTGCCTTACCAATTTCGTTCATCTGTTATCACTCCATTTGACTGTGTGTCGACTGTTTTAACCATAAAGCGCCCCGCCCTGCGCATTTCATCGTACACCGGTTTTTTTCGAAAAAGGATATTGGTGTAATATTGCGGAACTGCTGTTTACAATGGCGCACCACGATACTGGAAAAACGATGAAACTGAGAAATATAGCTAGCTGTTTGCTAGTCATAACGATGACCTTTGGTCAAAACACTTTCGCGGCTTCGTTAGGCGTTGCTGCAACTGTTCAGGGCAAGGATATTTCCGAGGCAAAATTACAAGCGTCCATTAATTACTATAGGCAAACACAGGGTGGGAACGAAGCTGAACTCAGTGACCCTGTCCGATACAAAGAGATTCGTGAAAACGTGTTGGACGTCTTAATCGGCCAGCAATTACTCTGGGATGCTGCCCAAAAAGACAGCGTTATTGCACCGGATAGCGAGGTGAAAATTGCATTTGACGAATATCGCGCCCAATTCCAGACCTCA
>Ga0209502_10001506_pt1 | contig 21086 bp, 20 predicted proteins | sample ArcticOcean_MG_C_10_FD_187442 | JGI IMG/M metagenome (GOLD analysis project Ga0209502, IMG submission 187442) | Marine microbial communities from western Arctic Ocean - ArcticOcean_MG_CB11_90 (SPAdes) (version 2) | ecosystem: Environmental > Aquatic > Marine > Oceanic | place: Arctic Ocean... | reverse complement strand
CGCTCACCGGCTGAATTGGGCAAAGGCGTTCAACAAGCCACGGGCTGGTAACAATTTAGTGGTTCACCTTCTGGAGTCAACACTACAGTCGACTCCATCGATATCATTCAATGAATTAAAGATGAATCAAAAATTTTAAAGTTTATTTATCGGTAGCAAGGCATTAAGTGTATGCCTTCCGTCAGTAATGAAACGCTGGCTTCTGCACCGACTTCAAGGTTGTTCCGACTGGCGCTATGAGTGCTAATCTTAAAGTTTAAAAAGGCATTGTCATCGCCTTTTATTTGAAGACTAACAATCGATGTCTCACCCAGCACCAGCAGCTCTTTAACAACGCCATGTAGTGGGTTTTCGCGTTCACCATGAGATGGTCTCCCACGTCGATGCATGATGATATGTGCTGGATGGATAACCCAGTCAACCTTGGTACCAATAGTAAAATAATCATTCAGTTCCAATTCTAGTAATAACCCATGCCACAGAATTCGAGTAATAGCTTGTTCCGGATAATGACCTTCAATCTTAGCTGAAAAAATATTGCTGTGGCCCATTAGTCTGGCAACCAGCGCGTCTATTGGATGACGTAATATTTCAGCTGGCACACCATTTTGTAATGTTTTTCCTTTATGCAAGACGTAGAGCCGATCCGCTAACATGGCCGCCTCGTCAAGGTCATGTGTGACGAGTAAAATAGGGATTTTGATATTGCGCCGAAGAATCACCAACTCCTGCTGTAACTTGCGTCGTGTCATCTGGTCGACCGCTGAGAACGGCTCATCAAGCAGCAATACTTTAGGTTCACGGGCGAGTGCCCTTGCTAAGGCCACTCGTTGGCGCTGGCCACCTGATAATTCATCCGCACTTCTATACTCCAAGCCTTTCAAGTTTACTTGAGCCAGTAATACTTGGGCCCTAGCCCGTCGGGCCTTACGGTTTAGGTGGCCTAAAGCAACAACCACATTTTGCAAAGCACTCAAATGCGGGAACAGTGCATAATCTTGGAATACAAAGCCAATATGACGATTTTGTGTGGCTATAGAAATAGATTGCTGATCATCAAACCAGACTTCATCGTTACATTGAATAAATCCTGTCTTAGGTTGATGCAATCCTGCAATCGTTCTCAATATGGTCGATTTACCACTACCCGATGGCCCAACCAAGGCGAGCAATTCTCCTGCTTGGCACTCTATTTCAACCGCTAAAGGAATGGGATCCTGTTGAAATATTTTAATTAAAATACCGTTTCCGGCAAATTTAGTATCGTTCATCACTTATGACTCAGACCGACGTCGGCGATAGGTTAAATGATAGACAAACCCAATGGTGACTAACGAAAAAATTAGTAAGAAGGCCGACATAGTGCCAGCGGTGTGATTATCGAATGCTTGCACACGATCATAAATTGAAATTGCAATCGTTTTAGTCTCACCTTCGATACTACCACCGACCATTAACACCACACCGAATTCTCCCAACGTATGAGCAAAAGTAAGTGCCAATGCAGACATTGCTCCCGGCCAAGCCAGTGGCAACTCAATACGCCACAACGACTCAAACCGAGACAGCCCGCAGCACCAAGCAGCTTCACGGATATTAGTTGGAATGGCCTCAAAGGCACGCTGCATTGGTTGAATCGCAAAAGGTAAGTTAAAAATAACGGATGCCACCAACAAGCCATCAAAACTGAAGACCAAATGATGACCTGTGAGTGAAAAATAAAATTGTCCTAATGATGAGGTTGCCCCCATACCCAGCAATAAATAAAAACCTAATACGGTTGGTGGTAAAACTAAAGGTAAGGCAATCAACGCTTCGAGCCAGGCTTTGCCGGGGAACTGTCGCCATGCCAGTAAGCGGCCAAAGAAAATCGCCACTGGGAATAAAATAACGCAAGTCCAGAAAGCTAGCTTTAATGAAAGAGTTAGGGCCGTCGTATCCATTAGTGTAATTGGCTCACGCTCGAACTTTCATAACCGAACTGTTTCAATATTGTCCTTGCTTGATCACTCTTAATAAAGTCGTACAGTTGTCGAGCAACGTTACCCGCACTGCTCAACAAGACCATTCTCTGAGTAATCGGCTGGTGGCTAGATTGAGGAATAAGCACGACTCGATTCGATTCAGCAATAATTGGAGATACAGCTAACGCGTAAGGCACAATACCACCCTGAGTCGATCCACTCACCGAGAACTGAGTGGCCTGAGACGCATTTTCCCCTTTGACAATATAAGGTTGAATGGTATTCCATAGATCATACTTGACGAGTGCTTCACGAGCAGCACGTCCAAATGGAGCATGATTGGGGTTAGCAATCGCAAATTTGGTAATCTCATTTCTGTCGAGCGCCTGACGTAAACCACTTAAATTACCATCCAATTTCCACGTGCTATTTTTGGGTGCAACTAACGCTATACGCCCTTGGGCATAAATAACACCAGAATCAACGGTCAAGCCCCGTTCAACCAGAGCATCAATATAAGATTCATTGGCCGAAAGGAAAAGTTCAAATGAAGCACCTTGAATAATTTGTCGCCGAAAATTACCCGACGAACCAAAAGTAGATCGCACAGAATGTCCTGTTTGTCGTTTAAACTCAGCTAATACTTCTGGCAAAACAAACTGCAAACTTGATGCTGCCGCAATTCGAGGTACTTGATCTTGTCCTGCCTGCGCAACCAATGGAAATAGTAGCGCCAGAAAATATACCGATAGCCATTTGATAACCATGATTACCAATTAACCTATCAAACCCTGAACGTGAGCCACAACACTTCGGCCTAGTGCCTCAAGGTTATAACCACCTTCCAATACTGAAACGATTCGACCCTGACTATGTTGGTCTGCGACGACTTTTAATTCATCAGTCACCCAACGGTAATCCTCCTCGTAAAGTTGAACCTGTGACAAGTCGTCTTCCGCATGACCGTCAAAACCAGCTGAGATAATAATTAATTCAGGCTTAAACTGATTTAAAGCCGGCAGCCAATGATCTCGCACGGCTTGACGAAACTCCGCACTGCCCGCATCAGCACTTAGGGGTGTATTGATAACATTCTTCCCTGCGCTAGTATCAACACCAGCAAAAGGGTAAAATGGAGACTGAAAGGTAGAACAAAACAGCACGTCAGACTGACCAGTCACAATGTCTTCAGTACCATTTCCGTGGTGAACGTCAAAATCAAGAATCGCAATTTTCTTTAATTGATATGTCAGTCGGGCATAGGCTGCTGCAATGGCAACATTGTTAAAGAGGCAAAAGCCCATCGCCTTATTTCGCCCAGCGTGATGCCCTGGTGGACGCGTAGCACAGAATGCAGCAGTCAATTTATGGCTCATGATCAGATCCACTGCCTGCACTGCAGCACCCGCCGACAATAAGGCTGCAGCAAGGGTTTTGGGCGTCATAAACGTGTCGGGGTCTAAGGCAAAAAAGCCAGTTTCTGGTGAATGACTAAACAGGTAATCAATATAAGCAGGATCATGAGCCAAGGACAAAATCGTGTTAGGAATCGATATTGCCTCAATATTTTGAATAGCCGAACCTAGCTCAGCTCTCGTTAAATGGGTTTGAATTGCTGTTAATCGGGCGGGACATTCTGGGTGAAAATCACCCATATCATGTTCACCACACAGTTCATGGCTAATGATTCCAACCGTCATTTCGACACGCCTAGCTGCTGTTTTAAATCGGCAACTTCGGCTTCCAGATCACTTAATCTTTGTGCTAAATCCGCCACATTGACTCGGCCTGAAGGCTCACTACTTTTAAACGCCTGAACTGCCTCAGCATAGGCATCGATATCAATAGGGCCAGAAAATAAGTGCCTATATTCGGCATCTTTGCGACCTGGTGTTCGATGTAACTGAACCACTAGCGGTGCATCATCACGAATCATTAATCCTGACAATGCTTCAACTACGGCGGTGTTGTCAGCAAACTCATGTAAACGCCCACTGTGCGCACGAAGTTCACCAGGAGTCTGCGCCCCCCGCAGTAACAGCATACAAACAATGGCGAATTGGGCTTCATCAAATTGCAGTTCGCTATAAGCGGTATTACAAAACCGATGACTATATTTTTCGATGCCTCGACTGAAATTTTCTTCGGTTCGGATCAAATGGTTATCAGATAAACCACGAGTGGTGTGCTGAACCACGCCTTGCGTTAGTGCCATTACAGGACTGCGCGCTGACTTTTGATTACATGCATTAGTTAATGCATTCAAGGTCAATGGGTATTGATCAGGGGTTGTAACAGACTTTTCCATCAAACAACCAACAATACGGACTTCATCTGCAGAAAGATTCAACGAAATCATTAGCGCTTCACTACCTCAATTGTAAGTTTCTATTGTAGCAAGAATATATCGCAAAATTCAGTTGGAATGTGACATTGTCAAACTCACTAGCTTGGCCATTCTTTTTCGAGCTGTGCTAACGAACCGATACATAACTCTAACCAACGCTTCAAGATTACACTGCGATATTTCTGTCTATGAATAATGAAATAAAATTGTCGGCTAAAATTACGCGTAGGTGTTTTCAAAGGTAACAGCCGACCTTTTGCAAAGGCATCGTGTAAAGCCACTTTTGACAAACAACCAATGCCCAACTTTGACTCAACGGCGCGTTTGATCGCTTCCGTGTGCTGCAGTTCGAGGCTTATATCTAGTTGGGGTAGCAAACCATGCATGGCTCGATCAAAAGTCTGACGGGTGCCCGAACCTTTTTCCCGAAGCACCCACTGAGCTTTCAATAATTGTTGATCACTTACTTTTTTGTTTTTAGCTAAGGGATGGTCAGGCGCACAAAAAACAATTAAGGCATCATCTTGCCAAGGAATAACATCAAGCTCAGGATGATTAATTTCACCTTCTATAAGTCCAATATCCAATTCAAAGTTAATCACTTTTGCCGCAATACTCTCTGTATTTTCAACGTGTAATTTAATTTGAGAATCTGGGTGCAGTTGAGTGTATTGGGCCACAAGATCAACTGCCAGATAATTGCCAATTGTCAAGGTTGCACCCACTTGCAATAAGCCATCCTCAGCTTGCTGCTGAAGCACTAATTCTAGCTCTCTCGCTTGCGTTAATAGAGCTTCTGCTTGGGGACGTATCAACTTACCTTGGTCATTCAACTGTAACCTTTTACCAATACGATCAAACAGCTGTACGTCATAGTGCTGTTCAAGGCCCTTGAGCGCATTGCTAGCGGCCGACTGAGTCATAAATAACTGCTCTGCGGCGCGACTGATATTGCTCTGACTCGCGGTAGCCAAAAAAACTTCAAGCTGACGTAATGTGTATTTCAATATCGCCCCGTATATTCATAGAAACTATTAGTCTTATCAATTTAACCTGTTTTACAGATATAGTAAATTTAAAATATAATTAGACAATTTAACGTTTTAAGGTCATCACTATGAAGTCATACAACACCGAAAAAATCACCGGTGTTCACCATTGGAATGAAACTTTGTTCAGCTTTACCTGCACTCGTAACCCTGGATTTAGATTTCAGAATGGCCATTTTATTATGATTGGCTTGCAACAAGAAGCAGGTCCTCTGATGCGGGCTTACAGTATTGCGAGCGCCAACTATGAAGATGAAATGGAATTTTTTAGCATCAAAGTAGCCGATGGTCCATTAACATCAAAACTACAAAATTTGGTCGTTGGAGATGAAATTCTAATGAGTCAGAAACCAACTGGAACCATCATTACTGATGGGCTTTTACCCGGCAAGAACCTTTATTTGCTGAGTACAGGAACGGGCCTAGCGCCATTCTTAAGCATCATCAAAGATCCTGAAATTTATGAGAATTTTGACCGTATCATTTTGACCCACAGTGTCCGATGGAAATCAGAACTGGCTTATCAGGACTTGATCGAAAACCAATTGCCAAACAATCCTTACTTTGGTGATGGTGTTCGAGAAAAATTACTCTATTATCCAACAGTGACTCGTGAACCTTATCGGAATAATGGTAGGCTTACTAGCTTAATGAAATCGGGCAAACTATTTCTTGATCTTGGTTTGCCTAAGCCAAATCTAGAAGATGACCGCTTTATGATTTGTGGAAGCCCAGGCATGTTAAAGGATTTAAGTAGCATGCTAAATAGCCACGGGTTTGTAGAAACTCGTCAGGGAGTACTGGGTCAATTTGTAACAGAACGAGCTTTTGTTGAGTCTTAGTTATTGGCTAGTAAAAATTTAAGACCAGCTCAATATGCGGAGCGTATATGATTTCAAAAGATCAATTGGATACAGCCGCCAAAGAGGGCATTATTAGTCCAGCACAAGTTGCGCCACTGTTAGTGTTTTTGCAAATTTCTGAGTCTGAAAATAGCAACCAAACGCATGAACCATTAAAGTTTGTTCGTAGCTTCGGAGATATTTTTATTACGCTTGGTATTGGCATTTTGGTCTTATCAATTAGCCAATTATCATTGTCACTTTACCAATATTTTTTCCCAATCGTTGGATTTGTACTGCTGGCGGAATGGTTAGTGGGGAATCGGCGTCTTGCACTGCCGGGCATGGCGATACTAGTGTCCATTATTTTTCTTGTTCATCAAGCGCTAAACTTTGATAACGAACAGTCAACTCTGCTTGGACTGGGCCTGGCCAGTGCTACCAGCCTGCTGTTTTATTTAAGATATAAAATGCCCTTCAGTTTATTGCCGTTTGCTGGTGGACTTGTGGCTATGGCATTTTTTCAAATAGGTGCTGACCTATTAGCTACCCCTATTATCATCTCAGGTTTGGGTATCATCGTATTTTCGGTTGCAATGTGGTTTGATATTCGCGACACCAAACGACAAAATTACCTGAGTGACAGTGCATTCTGGTTACACTTATTGGCATCACCTTTAATTGTGCATGGTGCCATGCTGTCGATGTTACTGGGAGACAATCGTTGGATTCAAGGGGTTGGCGAAGAAATGATTATTGTCATTTTCTTTCTTGGATTTCTTTTACTGGCGTTACTTCTCGATCGAAGAGCGATGTTGATTTCGACTCAAATATATATGATTTATGCACTCACCCAACTCATACCGGCACCATTCAACAATAGCCAGAACGTCGTGATTTACATTTTGATGGGATTGGGATTGATCATCATATTTTTTGGTACCTTCTGGTATAAAACTCGACATCTTATTTTTGGCTTTATGTCCAACACTAAGTTTAGCCAATACGTGCCGGAATTAATACAACTTGATAACACGCCAAACCACTGAACTGATAAAAGTCTTTCATCTAAGATCATCACGGCAAAAAGAATAAACATAATGGGCTCGGATATACTGAGTATCGAAGCTCGGGTCGTACCAATAATGTTAGCGCCTGCAAAAATAAAATATAGGCTAGCGAAAAGGTAATGCCAGTGACCAATATCGCCATCCACCCTCTTCAAGTTTGAGGAAAAATAGCAGCATCAACAAGTCCCGTTAATGGGTCTAAAATGGCATAGATTAAAAAATACAACGTAGCCCATACTGTCATGTAAAAGTTGGCTGGAATAGTACCGATCTGTCTGGTGGACTTTGTGACAATTAATATCATAAATGTAACCGATATCAATGCGAGTACGGCCAGTAATAATCCAGTTGAATTCAAGTTTTCAAACGACAAACCCAGTGCCAATGCCAACCCAGTCAGAGCCAAAGTAATACAGCCTATTACAAATAATGTCATTTTCGACCTACCCGTATAGGGTTCAACTATTAGAATTAAAAATGGAAAACATGAAAAAATAAGGGCTGCAATACTCACATCGATGTACGCCAGTGCACCGAGAAGACCCACCGAATTGAAGACTTGAGCCACACCAGACACGATTGAAAAACCCAATGCTGTTTTGGTTACCCTAAAAGATCGGCGAGACAATGTCATATACACCCCAATACCGAGCATGCCGATAATACAGCGCGAAGTCATAACAGCGAGGGGATTGGCACCTTCCTGATAAGCAATTTTAGTGGCAATTGGCATAAGGCCAATAACAATTGCTCCAAGCAATACCATTGCGACACCAAAATACTGTTGGGAATTACTTATTTGATCAACTTCATATTGAGTCATCGCAGACTTCTTGACCGTCACGTTACTGCGTAAATTTTAATGCTGGCTATTAATAGTAACTTAGCCTAATCCAGGTTTTTAGATAGCAATGTGTGTGATTGCCACAGCTACATTTTTACTATGGCATGGTCAGCGTTCATAAAACCATCAAGGTGTTCAGGTAATCAGAAAATTCTGCTATAATTTTCAGCTTAACTTAATATCGCTACGGTATTGATAGCATGATAAAACAAGAACATCTCCGCTGTTTTGTTGCAGTAGCCGAGCTCGGCAGTATCAGTGCGGCTGCAAAACGTCTTTTCCGATCGCCCTCAGCCATCTCGATGACAACGACCAATCTGGAGAATGAGTTTGGCCAACCGTTATTTGAATCAGATAGTAAATCTCGACTCACACCTTTTGGTGCTTATGTATTTGAAGTCGCCAGTGAACAAATAAAACGTTATGATATCTCAATCACCAGTATGCACGCCTATGCTAGTAATGGTTTTGGGTGCGTTGATATTGCTGCAGTACCCTCCTTTGCGACTTGCTACTTACCCGGCTTACTGACTGAATTCATCACCTCTCACCCTAATATAACAGTATCTATTAGGGACGACAGCTCAACTCATATTTACAGTTTGATTGAAAAAGGTGATATCGATATAGGCATCGTGAGTCCTCGAGAAGAATTTATGGCGGTCAAATGTCAAAACTTGTTAACTGACCCAATTGGTGTTGTATGCAATCGTTCACATCCACTGGCATCAATTAACCGGCCCTTAACTTGGTCGGATATTCAGGACGAAACTTTCATTGCTAATGGAACGTGCAAACATATCCAAGCAGAAACTTTCCAAGCCATTGTTGATTCAGCTCAAATCAACGTTCAAAACACCACATCGTTACTGGCGATGATTGCCGAAGGTGTAGGTATTACCACATTACCTCGGCTTGCTGTGCCTACAGATAGAGAAAACGTGGTTTTCTTGGCTCTGAAATACAAGGATCTAGATCGAACTATTGGTATTATAACTCCCACAGATCGAAGCCTGTCACCAGCAGCCACAGCGTTTGTTGAGACAGTAGTTAAAAGATTTGATAATTAGCAACCCACTGGAATAATCATACGAAAATTCAAAGCTCTCATTTAATCAGTATTTGACGTTGTGTAATTTTCGTTGGAAGTAACCGTGGATAGAGCTGGGCTGTTATTACTTAATTTATACAACGAGGTTATTTGTTTACAATAACGTTAGGTTTTGTCATTCAAAAATAATACCGTGGATAGGACCGTTTTCTTAGTGAATGCGTTCTGCTCAAACAGCTACTGAATATTAAATTCGCATCACCTTAAACAAGATTGTAATAAATTCGATTAATTATATTGATAGTAGCCTAATTGCTGAAATAAAAAACCCCGCCATTCAGAGCGGGGTTTAAATATAAAACAACACAGGGACTTAGTTAGAGAGCTCCTTACTCGCCTTACTGAGTCCTATCCAAAGGCTGACACACATAACTAGCAACACCAGTGTAAATGGCAGTCCAGTTGATACTGCCATAGCCTGCAGTGCACTCAATGCTTCTGCACCTCCGACTAACAACAGTACAGCAGCTACAAGCCCCTCAAATACACACCAGAAAACACGTTGTGAAACGGGTGCATCTGTTTTGCCACCGGCAGTGATTGTATCAATAACCAGTGAACCTGAATCAGACGAGGTTACGAAGAAAACTAGAACCAGAATGATACCAATTAAAGATAACACGCCTGACAATCGGAAGTTAGCCAGCATGTGGAATAATTTTATTTCCTGAGCTGCAGAAGCTACTGGCGCCGCAGCATCAACAAGCACCTGAGTAATAGCGGTTCCACCGAAGGTTGCCATCCATACAATACAAAGAACGGTTGGTACCAAGATAACGCAAGCCAAAAATTCTCTTACCGTTCGACCACGGGATACTCTGGCAATAAACATACCGACAAATGGAGACCATGAAATCCACCAAGCCCAGTAGAATGAGGTCCAACCCTGTGAAAAGTTAACGTCTTCCCGTCCAAACGGCATTGATAGAGGAATAAACTCAGTCACGTATGCACCTGCACCAGACATCACGGTAGAGAGGATCTCAGCAGTAGGCCCAAGAAAAAGTATGACTAGTAATAGCACTAGCGCAAGACCCATATTAATTTCAGACAGGACTTTTACTCCACCATCCAGGCCTCTTACAACTGATATAATTGCGAGAGAAGTAATGAAAGCAATTAAAATGACCATTGCCACATTACCCGTGCCCCAACCATATAAGTAACTGAATCCTGCTAAGGCTTGTTGAGTACCGAATCCGAGCGACGTCGCTAAACCAAATAAGGTGGCAAATACAGCAATTATGTCAATAAGGTGACCTGGCCAACCCCATACCCTTTCCTTTAGTAGTGGATAAAAAGCTGAACGTAAAGTCAAAGGTAAGTTATGGTTAAAGGAGAAAAAGGCTAACGCTAAACCTACAACAGCATACATTGACCAAGGGTGTAATCCCCAGTGATAAATAGTTGCAGCCATTGCTAAGTCCTTCGCGGCTCCGATGTCTCCAGCAGCAGCACCCAGCGGCGCCCAGTCGGTACGAACACCATTGTCACCAGTGGCTATGCCACCCATCGATGAACCGAAATGTGACATTGGCTCTGAAACACCAAAAAACATAAGCCCAATGCCCATACCCGCAGCAAACAGCATCGAAAACCAACCAACATAAGTATAGTCAGGCTTTGCTGTCTGCCCACCAAGTCGGACCTTACCTAATGGAGAAACACAAATGATTAAAGCAAAGAGAACAAAAAAATTGCCGGCAGAGAGGAAGAGCCAAGAAAAATTACTTGTGATTGCGGGGCGTAACCAAGCAAAAAAATCGGCTGCTCCCTGTTGAAACATTAACGTGATAAGAATAAAGGCAATAATAGATAAACCCGATATTATAAATACCGGGTTGTGCATGTCGAACCCGAACATCGTGATGTTATCCTGTCCAATTTCATAATCTTCTTCTGGCTGACTACTCATAAAATCTCCTTATTTATTAAATTTACGATACAAACCTCTATGGTTAAATTTACATGCTTTATTTAAAGCATCGGGAATCCCTTAACTAACGTAACACCTTAGAACTGGTAATGATAGGGCTTCTATTTTGAGCAGCAGGAGTAGATTAAATAGATGAGTAAACCGATTTATATCAATGGGTAAAGCTAATGCGTGACGTCTGTCATCCACTGCCTCGGTATTTTAAAGAAGGTTTCTTAACGTTGGGACATTAGCAATCAGTACACAAAAAAAGTAAAACACTCGCTTTAATATTTGATGCAAAGTAATGATGCATATAGCTGAGTCTACTATTACCATTTTTATACACTGCTTCTCCCTGACGGCCATCTTGACGAGTGGCATATATTTCAAGAGTTACATGAGAGTTTAGACTGGGAGAGATTTTTGAATGATGAAATGAGTGTCCTCTAATCTCACCCTGTCCATAATTCACCGACTGTAAACCCACGCTTTGAAGTCGTGTTTCCATCTCACAATTGGCGTTCAAAATGCCACAGGTTTTAGCATAGTCACCAGCAGTGTTAAGAATAGAATCACACAAATACATCATGCCCCCACATTCAGCCAGTATGGGTTTACTTTGCCGATGATGATCAACAATACTGGTTCGAGTTTGATTAGCATTTGATAATGCGTTGAGGTGTAACTCTGGATAACCACCGGGTATCCAGAGCGCATCACATTGGGGGACAACTTCATTTTCAAGTGGTGAAAAGTAGCTTAATTGGGCACCCGCATCTTTTAATACCTGTTGGTTCATCGGATAAATAAAGTTGAACGCAGCATCTCTGGCAATCGCAATTATTTTGCCTTCGAGTAAGCGCGCAAAATTTAATTTTTTAAAATCAGAACTGGAAGATGAAAACGCTATATTAGTCAGAGGAACGGCAATTTCAAATTCATCGAGTGCATCGGCGGCCTGATCGAGCTGTTTATCAAGGTTACTAATATCACCCGCTTGGACCAAACCTAAATGACGCTGAGCAATTTCAAAACGCGCATCACGTCTAATACTCCCTGCATAACAATCACCAATCGTATCTGACATTAAAAGGTCGTGGTTATCACTGCCCACTTTATTACCGATAACGCTTGTAATATTAGCCCCCACATCATACAGGCGCATTCCAGAGACAATCGCAGCTGCCGTTTGAGCAAACTTAGCCACATCAAGAATCAAAGTGATCGGTAAACCAAATAGCTGGGAAAGCTTTGCATTGCTGGGTTGATTATCATGCAACCCCATCAATCCCTCTACCAAAATAACATCATTTTGAGTTGAGGCTTTAGTCAGTAATTCAAAACAATGCTGTTCACCCATTACCCATAAATCAAGGTTGTATACTACTTTACCACTGGCAACTTGATGAATTGTTGGGTCCAAATAATCAGGACCCAGTTTAAATACTTGTACATTTAGCCCCTGATTCCTGAGCTGCCTGGCAAACGCTGCACAGAAAATAGTCTTACCTTGTCCTGACGAAGGTGCAGCTATGAGTGTTGCCTGGCATGACGTCGGTTGTGTCATCATTTGATACTAGACAGACGATGTCTCAGTGCTTCCAATGCTCTCAGGACCGATCGCCTGCATGTTACAGACACCCAGCTGCGCTAAAGCAATGCTGGTTTCCTTGACAAAAACATCGCTCATTTGGTTCAACCCATGTTCACCCCTAGCGGCGATTGCAAAAAGCAATGGTCGTCCAAGAAACACAAAATTTGCGCCCATCGCATAAGCCTTAATGATGTCTTCACCACTTCTAATACCCGAATCATACAACAGCGGATAATCTGGTCCAACAGCATCTCGTATGGCTTTTAGTGCCGATATGGCAGGCGGTCCACTGTCGAGTTGACGACCACCATGACTAGACACCTGTATAGCATCGACGCCACTTTCTTTCATTTTCAAAGCGTCAAAAACATTCAGCACACCCTTTACGACTAACTTTCCTTTCCACTGGTTACGGATTCGATCTAACAGTGACCAGTCAGCCCCTGCCCGGCTCGCCGTACGCTCAAACGCACCAAATTCACCACCAAAATTTGCCAGCTCAGGTCGGCCTTTAACTAAAGTGGTTAATGACCATCTAGGATGCATAGCAAAATCAACCAGTTGTTGCATTCCAATCTTAAATGGCATGGTAAAACCACGTCTGAGCTCACGTGGACGACGGCCGACTTCTGGAACGTCAACCGTTAAAATTAAGGTGTCGTAGCCAGAGTCTTCAGCTCGTTTAATTAATAAATCAGACTGCTCATGATTACCACTGAAGTAAAGCTGAAACCAAGCATTCCCTTCTGCGATTTCGATCATTTTTTCTAGGGAAGTCGAAGCAGCAGTCGAGACACCCACGGGAATTTTATTTTTTGCAGCCAATTTTGCTAGCATTAAATCAGCACCGGGCATCGACAAATTACACATCCCCATGGGACTAACACCAAAGGGCAGGCCCAGTGTCTTATCAAACAGGCTAACGGTTAAATCACGGTGCTCTACATTGTTTAATGAGCGAGGAGACAGTTCTATATCGCGTAACACTTCCCTATTACGCGTCTCTCCGAACCCATTACCCGCTGAGCCATCAAAATAATCAAAGACCATCCATGGTAAGCGTTGTCGAGCTAAAGCTCTTGCATCTTCACTGGAGTGTATTAATTTCAAAACGTTGTAACCTAAGGTAGGGGGACATACAGGACATAACGAAATAGCATGTAAAATACAACCATAATCAGTGCCCCAGAGCCCAAATAAACGATTAAAGCTTTTAGCGACCAGCGATCGTGCATTGCGGCGACCATGCCACCAACAAAAGAGATAACAGCCGCTAGAAGGAAGCCAATATAAGGCATTACAAAGCAGGTCAATAGCATAGTGCTAACGAGTAACAATCGACGCCACCAGCTACCGCGACCAAAGCCTTCGTCTGCCATTGGTCGGATTAAGTTCTGAAGAGTAGAAACCGACGCACATATTATTAACAAAATGGCCGCAGCTTGAGGAAACACACTGGAATCAGCATCGGTATAGGAGCGCGTGTCATAGAGGGTTAAAAATCCAGCCAGAATAAAAAATATAGAAACAATTAAGGACCCAACACTGCTGCCTGTAACACTTTTTTTGTCAATATTGTGGCTATTGTCTTGGCTCATTTCATCGCTCGCTGTCGCCGTCCAACTAATAAGGGATAAAAAAGTGATAATAAGGTAAAAGCAACAATGGCTTGCGAAATGGGTCGACCAAAGAACATACCAATCAAATCGTTTGTTGCAGAACCAATAATCCAGCTTTGAACAAAACCCTGTTCTGCAATAGGTCCCAAAATTAAACCTAAGACTATTGGTGAAGCAGAAAAACCAAACCGACCAACAATCCAGCCAAAAATACCTAAACCAATCATAATCCCAACATCTGAAATGCTATTATGAATTGCAAAGGTACCAATTATGGTCATGAATCCGACGGTCGGCACCAATACTGCTTTTGGAATAGTCACAATAGATTTATACGCATATCGACCAATAAGTAACCCTACTGGTAACATCAGAATTGTGGCGATTAGTAGGCCATAAATAAAGGTGTAGGCGATAGAGTCACCGCCTGATTGGAACAAGGTTGGCCCCGTTCTGACACCCTGAACCAGCAAAGCGCCCAGAATCACGGCATCGGGCGGAGTACCTGGAATGCCCAGCACTAAGGTAGGAATAAATCCACCCCCTACGGTGGCATTGTTAGCTGATTCCGTTGCAATGATACCGTCGGGCTCACCTTCGCCAAACTTTTGATCGGGTGACGCATTACGTTTGGCTTCCGAGTACGCAACCAATCCCGCGACTGAACCACCTGCACCGGGTAGAATACCCACCAGCGTACCGATAATTGATGAGCGTATTAAGTTAACTTTAGATTTCATTGCAATAGCAGCAGCCTCACCGATGCGGACAGACTTAACGTCATCTTCTATCTTCAGGTGCCTATCGGGCACTGCAACAAGGTCAATTAATACAGGAATGCAGTATAAGCCAATCAGTGCGCCAACGACACCGAACCCACTAATGAGAGTCTGGCTTCCAAATGTCAGTCGTATATCAGCCGAGATTTCGGCGACACCAACGGTCGACAGAATAAGCCCGAATGCACCTCCAGCTAGCCCTTTCATTAGATTTCCGTTTGAAAGTGCAGCAATGAGTGACAAACCAAAAATTGACAACCAAAAATATTCACCCGGTCCAAATGCGAGGGCGACTTCTGACAGGGGTGGTGCTAAAAATAACAGGGCCATTGCACCCACTAGGCCACCAAATACGGAAGCAAAGCAAGCTAACGCAACGGCTAAATCACCATCGCCACGCTTAGCCATCGGATAACCGTCAAATGTTGTTGCGATTGCTGAAGGTGTGCCTGGTGTATTTAATAAAATGGCGGCGTAAGCACCGCCATAAATGGCACCCGTATAGATGGCACCGAGTAAAATAAGGGCCGAGGCAGGCTCCATACTGAAAGTAATCGGAACCAGTACTGCCACGGCCATAGTGGCGGTCAAACCCGGGATAGACCCTATTATCGTACCAGCCACTACACCAAATAACGCCAATGCAATGTTGGTGAGTGTTAATGCAGCTAGAAAATTATCGATATCCAAAGTTCACCCCGTCCTCATGCAAAACTAAAGCTACTTAATTAAACCTGCTTCACGAGCATCTTTCAGATATTCAGTAGATCGAGCCTTCATAAAGCTAGCCATTCCAGCTGCATCGACGTCTAACATTGCAAAGCCACCGGCTAACATCTTTTTCACAAATGCAGGATCGCGGTTTATTTTTCCAATCATGTCAGACCACATTTTAGTGGTATCGGCACTCGCTGACTTAGGTAATGCAATACCTCGAAAGGCACCACCAACCATATCGTAACCAAGCTCTTTAAAGGTCGGTACATTGGGGAACAGTGGATGACGTTGTTCCATCGCAACCGCTAACATGCGAACAGCCTCGCCCTGCTTGGCACCGACTGTAGAGTAACCCCATTCAGCTTTTACCTGACTACCCAACATAGCAGCAACAGCAGCCCCAGTGCCTTTAAAAGGCACATAAGTGGTTTTAATATTAGCCATTTTATCAAACTTGATTTGCGCTAAATGATTCGCAGAGGCTTTGCCCGATCCAGATAGAGTCATCTGCCCAGGGTTGGCTTTAGCTGCATCAATAAATTCTTGCAAACTTTGGTAAGGACTGTCGGCCTTTACCACTAAGGCGTCTGGTGTAAAGTGAAACATATAAAAAGTATTCAGATCATCCGTATTAAAACCAACATTTTTTTGCGCTGGTTTAATAATAATATGTGGAAGATTAACCCCCATGATGGTTTGACCATCACCTTTTTTGCCATTTAATGATGCCCAACCGACGGCGCCACCGCCACCTGGCTGATAGGAAACAACTAAATCCTGTCCAAACATACTTTTAAAGAATGGCTGTTGAAAGCGAGCTGAAATATCAGACTCGCCTCCTGGACCAAATGGAATAATATAATTAACCGGACCATTAACTGCAGCCTGGGCTGAAAATGCACCTGCCATTGTTAATATTGCAGCGGCACTAAGGGTTTTAATTGCGGTTCTTCTTTTCATTGCTCTTCCTCTGTTGTTGTAATTTAATAATAAAATTATTCTTAAAGAAAATTTAAATAAAACAAACTAATCGATAAACTTACAACTTCTGACAGATCGTCGGAATAAGTTGAAGGATAGAAATTGCCAGAATGCTTTTAACTGTTAAAACATGAGACATCTGATGCATCCCTTAGGTCAGTAGTATGAATCAACAAAATAATAATGAATCGTACTACACTTAGAATGATGTAAAGGAAATATATATTCAATTAATAAAAACTTTACTTAATATAAAAATTATCTTTATAACCCTATAACCTTGTTGGCTAAAACCACCTGTTTAACTTGCTCCAGTAATCGATCCACTAAACGCAGCTTGGAACAATCCGAGCGGGATAGTAAACCAAGCGTCCTTGTGCCTGAGCCACTGGGCAAGGGGATTTTTCTCAATTTAGAAAACATAGGATCCGGCACACAAATATCTGGCACAATTGAGACGCCCAAATTATGCGAAACCATGCTAGTTAATGACTCTATAGATTCCATTTCCATCGAAAATCGAACTGAAATATTATTAGCCGCCAAACATGCCTCAACCAACAACCCCACAGCACCCCGTCGTGTATGGTGAATGTAAGGCTGTTCTCTCAGAACGACCAACGGATCATTCTCTGTTATTTCTGTTGAAGTGACTAAAACCAATGGCTCCTCAACAAATGGCTGCCAGTTCAAGTTAGCACCCATACGAGACGGTTGACTAAGTATTGCCGCGTCCAGCGCCCCACTCTCCAATAGATGGAGCAGATCACTCGAAAGACCCGGAACAACGCTAATGTGAAGACTAGGGTAATTTTGCATCAACTGCTTGATCGACAAGGGTATCAGACCACGAATTGCCGACGGTACCGACCCCAGAGTCAGCTCGCCAAATAAAACCGCATCACCAGTTAAGTCATCTAACAGGGTGTCATAAGCATGAATCAAACCACGCGCCTTGGGAACGAGCGCCTTACCAAGCTGATTCAGTGCTGGAGATCGGTTACTACGATCAAACAACGTTACTTGAAAATGCTCTTCAAGTCGTTTCATCTGTTGCCCAATAGCAGCATCAGAGACATGAATCCGAACTGCGGCAGCAGAAAAGCTGCCTTCTTCAGCAATTGCAATTAACGTTTTAAGCAATGAAATCGACAAAATGTTCTCTTTTTAATGTGCAATGATGCATCAATTCAGCATCATTCAGTTGATTCGGGATTGGCTCTTGCATGAAATATAAATCCAATAGAGTTCATTAACAACTGTGCGCCTAGTATAGAAGTAATTCCAGTAGGATCGTAGGCTGGTGCGATTTCAACTAGATCCATACCCACAATATTGCCATTATTACGAACCGCAATCGCTTGAATAATTTCTAACACTTCATAATATTGAAACCCACCATGGCTAGGCGTACCTGTGCCAGGCGCAATCGAGGGATCAAAACCATCAATATCAATTGTAATGTAATAAGATTCAGCGTGAGGAATTTGATCAACCACACCTTGCGTTCCTAACCTTCGCACATCCCGGACTGACAAAATATTGGAACCTGCAGCGCGTGCTGCATCATAGTCAGAACGGTTAGACGAGGACACATTACGAATCCCCATCTGAGTCATACCAGTAATATGATTCATTTCCGAAGCCCGTCGCAATGGGTTGCCATGGCCATAACGCACACCATGGCGCTCATCAACAAAATCAAGATGGGCATCAAAATGTAAAATGTGGATAGGCCCTTTATCAGAGAATGCCTCTATTATGGGCGCATGCACCGAATGGTCTCCACCAATAGAAATAGGCATCGCACCACTGTCAAGAATCTTACTCACCGCCGCATAGGTATTTCGATGGCTTTGCTCCATATTGGTGTGAACAATATCAACATCACCGACATCAATTATTCGACATTGATCTTGTGACAGGTAAAGCTTATCGTCTTCAAAGTCATAAGCACCGCCATGCCCAAATGAAAATAAGGTAGATGCCTCTCGAACACCGCGTGGTCCAAATCGCGCCCCAGATCGCCATTGCGTACCCATATCGTTTGGGACGCCAAGGATGGCTACATCAGCGTCAATATTGTCCCAGTCCGTACACACGGGTGATTTAGCAAAAGTGCAATGTCCAACAAAGGGTAAGTTTAACCGGCCAGTTTCGTAATCGTTCGCCATGAGCGTAATCCTGTTATTTCTAAAGCCATTACTTTACGAACGCTTTTATATCGTTACAATAACTAATTTTACAACTAAACTTTGGTAAATACCGAAGTGATGATGGGACTTAAATGTTACAACAAGTAAGCGACATTGATTTAAGATTACTTCAAGTTTTCCTTACCGTAGTGCGCTGTGGTGGCTTTGCAGCAGCACAACCCATCCTTAATATTGGGCAACCCACCATCAGCGAACACATGAATCGACTGGAAACACGGATTGGCGTCAGGCTATGCGAACGGGGTCGCGGCGGATTCAGGCTCACTGAACCGGGCCAGCAGGTACACCAGGCGGCATTGCGGTTATTTACTTCAGTTGAAGACTTTCGACATGAGATAAGCGACGTTGACAAACAGCTGCGTGGCAAACTGAATATCGGCATTATTGACAATACAATTACTAATACCGCTTCACCATTACCCCTAGCTATCCACCGATTTAATCAACGCGCCAGCCAAGTCCAAATTCAGATAGAAGTTAAATCGCCTTTAGAAATGGGACAAAGCGTACTACACGGACGACTGCATGCCGCCATCGGGCCATATCCATTACATATTTCTGGTCTTGATTACTCACCTCTTTTTGAGGAAAAGCAATATCTATACTGTTCTAACAGTCACCCTTTCTCAAACCTGACGAGTATCGATATGGACACAATCCGAAGTGCACAAATAGTGGCCCGAAGTTACCTTCATGCGGCGGATCTGAAGGTGCTTGGCGTTAACGCTTCAGCCGCGTTAATTGATAATGTTGAGGCGCAAGCAATGCTTATTCTGACCGGGCAATATATCGGATTTTTACCCTCACATTACGCCGAACAGTGGGTACTAAAGAATCAACTTCAAACATTGCTGCCCAACGCGTTACACTATTCCTCAAGCATTGAATTAGTTGTCAAATCTGGTGGATTTCGCTCTTCTGTTCTGAAAGCCTTCCTAGATGAGTTAGGGAGATGATCTGAATATGATAAAGAAAACCCCTTCACTGGAGACATGAGCGACCGAAATATGAAACAAAAATTTGTCGTTCGATTTATCAATGGCGCAAATAAGATAGTGAAAAGGCATTACTCTCGGTAGAATCTTTAGTATGAATACGTTCGGCCCAATGAACCTCAACCTAATATTAAATTTTGATCGATATTAATCTCGTTTTTAGCGTCCTAACACTTGGCTTGGGCTTGGGTCTTCTCCATGCACTTGATGCCGATCATATTATGGCTATTTCGTCGATGGCATCGGGACAAAACTCGCGGCATCAAAGCGTATGGTCGATTGGTCGCATGATTGGTTTTTGTGTCCGCTGGGCTGTCGGCCACGCTGCCATTTTATTAGCTCTGGCAACGCTTTTTATCTTTGCAAAATTTGAACTACCCGCCATAGTCCCCTCGTTGGCTGAGAAGTTTATTGGTGTCTTATTAATGGGCTTGGGTTGTTGGATATTATGGACCTTGTGGTGCCATAACATAACGCTAGAGACCCACAGCCATGACAACATCACCCATACTCATCTTGCACAACCAGACCAACAACATCAGAACCATCCACCGATACTAGTCGGTATCGTCCATGGTTTGGCAGGCAGCGCGCCTGTGCTCGGTATCATTCCTGCGTTGGAAACTAACAATGCCTGGCTTGGACTGGCTTACGTGGGTGTATTTTCTTTGGGCGTATTAATCACCATGCTTGTGTTCGGTTGTTTTCTTGGTAAATTACAGCGCTGGTTATCGGATTGGGGTCAGCGCCTGTTTCAAATTAGTCGTGTTTGTATTGCTTTTACATCAATCGGGTTCGGTAGCTTCTGGCTATTCTCCTCGGTTTAAGTAGCAAGCCGTCGGTCATCAGCACAGTCATGCAAGAAGAAACAACCGAAATAAAGCAAAAACTGCGCAGTGGTTTCACCACGGGTGCCTGTGCGACAGTGACTTCATTAGCAGCCGCTAATCTGTTGCTAAGTGGTCAAAAGTCATTTAGCTCGAGTATCACCTTACCCAAAGGACAGGTCATCGAGTTCAAATTAGAACGCTGCGAAAAAC
>Ga0209502_10001502_pt1 | contig 21119 bp, 22 predicted proteins | sample ArcticOcean_MG_C_10_FD_187442 | JGI IMG/M metagenome (GOLD analysis project Ga0209502, IMG submission 187442) | Marine microbial communities from western Arctic Ocean - ArcticOcean_MG_CB11_90 (SPAdes) (version 2) | ecosystem: Environmental > Aquatic > Marine > Oceanic | place: Arctic Ocean... | reverse complement strand
TCAGGGCCATTAGCCCTTTTACCATCTTCAAATTCAAAAGATGCCTGTGGAGAAATCATAGTTTTCAATAAATCATAATTCTTATTAGCCCAAGCCTTATCGAAAGCTTTAAAAAGCTCAACAGCCTTGTCACTACCTAAATAAAATTGATCCTCAGTTTGATTAACAAAACCACTCCCAGACTTTGGAGTTGTAGAACAAGCGCTAATAAAAAGGATAAGAAATCCTAAGAAATATTTCATATAAAAAGTAATTAGATTTTAATAAAAATTTGACGTTTATACATTTCTTTAATAATAATGTAGATAAAAAAAGTATAAAACAAGGCCCAAGCCAGTGAGAAAAGTTGAGGGTCTAATCCAGTTGATATTCCAAAATCCATCCAAGATGCTTGAATGCCTTTCCCGGATATTACTGGTAAATGAAACAGTCTTCCAAGTGTCGAATGAAGCACATAGGCGAAGATCGCATTGGAGCCAAAAACAATTCCAAATTTAGTATAAGATTGAAATTTTTTATGATCTAGAATCCACATGCAAGAAGCTAAAAAAATCATGGCCAGTCCTGAAGAAAAAAGCACATAGGAACTAGTCCAAATATGTTTGTTTATAGGAAAGCTGAAGTCCCAAATCATTCCAAGGCATAAGGCTATAGATCCACACAGGTAAATCAAGATTATTTTATCTTTTAAGCTTTTCAATTTATTTAAAATAATATGTCCACAAAACATACCTGATATCCCAGTTGAAATAGCGGGTATAGTGCTGAAAAACCCCTCTGGATCCCATGTTTTTTGATAAAGTCTCCCCGGCGTTATAAATCGATCTATCCATGCAGCGAAATTGTTTCCAGGTTCCAAGACTCCAGCTGCGGTATTTTCAAAAGGAATTTTGGTCATAAAAAACCAGTAAATTATAAGTAAAATAGCTCCTATCCATATTTGATGTGAAGCCTTAGTGTTTAAATAAATAATAGAACACAAAAAATAGACCAATGCTATTCTCTGAAGTACTCCAGCAATTCTTACATTATTAAAATCAAAATTTGGAAATAGGGCAAGAAAAATTCCAATACCAAAAAGAATAAGAGTTCTTTTGGAAATTTTTAAATAAGTTGAGAAATCTGATTTTTCAATTTTAGATAAGGACAGGGCAATAGAGACCCCCACAATAAATAAAAAGAAAGGAAAGACTAAATCAGTAGGAGTAACCCCATGCCACTGGGCATGTCTTAAAGGAGCAAATACATATTTCCAGCTTCCAGGATCATTCACCACTATCATCGCGGCAATAGTAAAACCTCTAAAAAAATCTAAAGAAATGAGTCTAGAATTCATTTATCAAAATTACAAAAGTTTTTATAAGCCTAACCCTTCAATATCATTAGCTTCGGAAGGAAAAGCATTAGCAGGTTTTATAGCTTCGCAGTCAATAGGGATATTCAATTCCTCAGGAATCAGAAAATCTTCTTTAGAAATACCCAAGGCTTCATTTTCGTAACACTTTTTCATATACATCCCCCAAATTGGTAAGGCCATGGTTGCTCCTTGTCCGTAAGCAATTGTTTCAAAATGTGTGGCTCTATCTTCTGCGCCTACCCAAACTCCGGTAACTAAATTAGGAACCATACCCATAAACCATCCATCACTTTGGTTTTGTGTAGTTCCTGTTTTACCAGCGATAGCATTATCGAATTTGTAAGGATAGCCTGTAACCACGTCTCTATAAACAGGATTTCTCTCATCTTCTGGAATATCATGACGTAATCTAGCGCCAGAGCCAAATTTGGTAACTCCTTCTAAAAGGCTAACAGTTACGTATGCGGACTCTTCGCTTATAACATCTCTAGTTTCTGGAATAGCTTGGTAGAGTAGCGCCCCATTTTTATCTTCAATTCTTGTAATCATTGTTGGCTTAACATAAATCCCTTGATTTGCAAAAGCACCATAAGCTCCGACCATTTCATAAACGCTTAAATCTGGTGTTCCTAGCGCTATGGCAGGGACATTTGGAATGAAAGATTCAATTCCTAAACTTCTAGCTAAATCAGCAACAGGTTTAGGGCCTACTTTGTCCATTAGTTGAGCGCTAATCGTGTTTTTTGAATTGGCTAGTGCATTTTTTAGCGTTCTCATTCCTCCGTATTTATCACTGGAATTTGTTGGGCACCATGGTTCAGGGTTACCGTATTTATTAGGCTCTATACAATATATGGCATCAGGAAGCGAATCACAGGGAGACAGTTTCAATTGATCAATAGCTGTAGCATATAAAAAGGGTTTAAATGTGGATCCAATTTGTCTTTTTCCTTGTTTAACATGATCGTACTGAAAATGCTTATAATTGATCCCTCCTACCCATGCTTTTACATGTCCAGTTTGAGGTTCCATGGACATCATTCCTACTTGCATAAAATGCTTATAATAACGAATAGAATCAATAGGCTTCATAATCGTGTCAATGTCGCCTTTCCATGAAAAAATAGTCATTGGCACTTCAACCTGAAATGAGTCAAACATTTCCTTTTCAGATTTTCCCGATATTCTCATTTTTCTCCATCTCTCAGATCTTTTCATGGCTCTATTAAAAAGGTCCTCTTCCTGCTCTTCCTCAATATTTAAAAAAGGCGCCGTTGGGTTTAGCTTTTTCGTGTTTTGTTTAAAAAATTCTTCTTGAAGGTTAGCCATGTGAAGCTTGACAGATTCTTCAGCATATTGCTGCATCTCATAATTTATAGTAGTGTAAATCTTCAGACCATCTAAATAAACATTGTAATTAGAACCATCATTTTTTGTGTTGTTTTTTGACCAACCTTTCATAAAATTCTGAAGGTAAGCCCTGAAATAGGTGGCCAATCCTTCTCTATGTGATTGTGGGGTATAATTAATTTCTAAAGGGATTAGTTTTAAAGAATCTAACTCCTTGTCATTAAGGTGGTTATTTTTTTTCATTTGACTAAACACCACATTTCGTCTTGACTTAACAAGCTCAGGTCTTCGAATCGGATTGTAATAGGATGAGTTTTTTAACATTCCAACAAGAACTGCGGACTCTTCTAAGTTTAAATCATTAATTTGTTTTCCAAAGAAAATACTAGAAGCTGACTTTATTCCGTCACCATTATATCCAAAGTCATAAATATTAAGATACATAGTAATTATTTCTTCTTTGGTATATTGTTTTTCTAGTCTAACTGCAAGCACCCATTCTTTTACTTTTTGAGTAAGCGCTTCAAAAATATTTTTTGAACGAACTCCTACAAATAACTGCCTGGCTAACTGTTGAGAGATTGTACTGGCTCCTCCTCTTTTATTAAGGTAGACAATTGCCCTAACAGTTGCTTTAAAATCAATTCCTGAATGTCCATAAAATCGCTCATCTTCGGTAGAAATTAAGGCATCAACCAAATGCTTTGGAAGGTCAGTAAACTCAATTGGAGTTCTATTTTCTCCAAAATGAAATTTTCCTAAAATCTTATTGTCAGAAGAAATTATTTCAGTTGCTAAATTGGTATTAGGATTTTCAAGTTGTCGAAAATCAGGCATTTCTCCCAAGGCGCCAATAGATGCGGAGTAAAAGATGCCAGAAACAGATAGGATTCCAAAAATAAAAATGATCCAAAAACTATAATAGTATAGCTTATATTTTTTTGGAATCCCTTTGTTTTTATTTTTTTTCATTACTCTTTATTCTCCTCTTCAATTAATAGTCCTAAACCAATAATCCCCTCTAAATTAGCAATTGGTTTAATATGATCGTTAAGCCTCATTGAAGTTCTTACTTTTAAAGAATATAGGCTGTCTTTTTCTAAAAAAATATTTTGTTTATAAGGGAGTTTATGCTCTATTAAAGTTAGTTTTTTATCTCCAAGCCATTGTCCACTAGGATTGCTTAACAAAAATTCTAAAGTATCAGTCTGAGTTAAAGAATGAGTAGAATTTAACTCTGTTATTAAAAAAATATTAGCATAATCGTAATCGTTATTATGCCTTAAAATCAAAGAGATGTTTTTAGAGTTCAAATCTCCTTTAAAATTAAATTTAACAGACTCTGAGTTTTTCCAGCCTTCAGAAAACTCGGTAAACTCTAAGTGATAGGGGGCAGAACACGACTCTAAACATATAATAAATAAAAGAAAAAAAAGACTCTTTTTAATTTTCATAACGTTCTTAATTATGCTTTTTTCCAAACTTTCTTTTTCTTGTTTTTGTATCTATTATTTTTTTTGTCAAAACGAGTTAAGCTGTCTTGTCCAACAACATTTTCAAAATTAACATCATTAGAAGTTTCGTAAGTGGCGTATTGCTCTAAGCTTTCAATTTTATCTCCTTTGGCATTAATTTTTAAAATTTCATTGGCTTTTTCAACGCTTAACTGGTGCCAAGTAACACTATCGTTTTTATAAACAAACCAAAGAAGACCTTTGAAAATATCTATCTTTTGGCAAAAAGCAATTCCTTTTTCAGTTAAAATTTTGGAATTAGATTTCGGAAAATCTTTTAATGCTTCTTGATAAAAATCAAGTTCATAGTTTAAGCAACATTTTAATTTACCGCATTGACCTGCTAATTTTTGCGGGTTTAAAGAGAGTTGCTGATATCTTGCTGCTGAGGTTGTAACAGATCTAAAATCAGTTAGCCAAGTGGAACAACATAATTCTCTTCCGCAAGATCCAATTCCTCCAAGTCTAGAAGCTTCTTCTCTTAGGCCAATTTGTTTCATTTCAATTCGAGTATTGAATTGTCTGGCCATATCACGAATTAATTGTCTGAAATCAACTCTGCCTGGAGCAGTATAATAAAAAGTAACCTTACTATCATCTCCCTGGAATTCAACATCCGAAATTTTCATTTTTAAATTTAAAGAAATAGCCAATTGCCTAGATTTCTTTTTCACATCCTCTTCTCTTTCTCTAGCACGCGTCCAGATATCAATATCTCTTTGAGAAGCTTTTCTTGATATTTCAAGAAATTTAGTTGTTTTTGGATTAATTTTTTTCTTTTTTAACTGAAGGGCAATAAGGCCTCCTTTTAAAGTGGCATAGCCAACATCATGACCTTTTTCAGCTTTTACAACAAGCAAATCTCCAATGGAAATAGTTAAATCAGAAGAATTATTATAGTATTCTTTTCTTCCATTTTTAAATCTTACTTCGATTACTTTTGAGTGTTCTTGATCTCCAACAGGCTTCATATTAGAAAGCCAGTCAAAAACAGTTAACTTATTACATCCATCCGTCCCACAAGTGCCATTGTTTTTACACCCACCAGGAACTCCGTTTGAATTAGTGCTACAACTTGAACAACCCATAGATGATTATTGTAATTTATAAGATTTTAAAGTTAGGTAATTTAAGCTGCTAACTCAAAACTATTATAAAGATGTTTTTTTAAACTTCAGAACCTCTGATCTTCCTTTTTTATAAATTTTATTGCTATTTCCCTTTCCTTTTCTTAATTTCTTTTGTTCTTCAAAAGGCAAAGAGTTGATTTCTTGACAATCAACAGAGCAGCAAGTGTTATATTTTTTTGAACAATTTTCACATTGAATAAACAGAAGGTGACAAGCTTCGTTAGCACAATTTACATGCTCATTACTTTTTTCACCACACTGATGACAATTAGACACTACAGTATTGGTTACCACTTCGCTTCTTCTTTGGTCGAAGACAAAGTTTTTTCCTAAAAATTTATTTTCGATTCCTTGATCTTTAACTTGTCGGGCGTATTCAATAATACCACCTTCTAGTTGATAAACATTATCATATCCTTTATGTTTTAAAAAAGCACTAGCTTTTTCACAACGAATTCCTCCTGTACAATACATTACAATATTCTTGGATTTTTTATGCTTCTCAAAAGTTTTTTCGATAATAGGTAACGACTCTCTAAAGCTATCAACATCAGGTAAGAGTGCTCTTTGAAAGTGCCCAATTTCACTTTCGTAATGATTTCTCATGTCAACAAGAAGGGTCTTAGGGCTTTCGATCATACTATTAAAATCCTTTGCATTTAAATGTTTCCCGTTATTGTTTAAATCAATGCTAGCTGAATCTAATCCATCTGCAACAATATTCTTTCTGAGTTTAATTTTTAATTTTAAAAAAGCAAAATCATCATGTTCAATAGCAATATTCAATCTTACTTCTTCTAAAAAAGAAACTTCATCAACACTTTGTTTGAACTTTTTAAAATTTTCTGAAGGAACTGAAAGTTGTGCATTAATTCCTTCTTTTGCTATATAAATTCTTCCAAGAACATCTAATGCACTCCAAGCGAGATACAAGTGATCTCTAAACAATTGACAGTTTTTTATCAAATGGTATTTGTAAAAAGAGAGCGTTAGACGTTTACTGCCAGCCTCTTCAATTAAAGTCGCTCTTTGCTTAGCGCTAAGTTTATTGTACAGTTCCATTTTTACAAGCAAATTTGATCTACAAAGCGAAAATAATATTTTAATAATTCTTATAAAAATCCAACCTATACCGCTATGAGATAATTTAAATAAATTGTAGTTTAGCTATCAACCTAATTTCATTTTTTCATGAGCAAAGATAAAGATTCAAAACTAAAAGCACTTCAGTTAACACTTGACAAATTAGATAAAACTTACGGGAAGGGAACTGTGATGAAAATGGGCGATTCCCCAATTGAAGAAATTGAAGCAATTTCAAGTGGATCATTAACTTTAGACTATGCTTTAGGCATAGGTGGGTACCCTAAAGGAAGGGTAATAGAAATTTATGGTCCTGAGTCCTCTGGAAAAACAACTTTAACACTTCATGCAATTGCAGAAGCTCAAAAAGCTGGCGGAATAGCAGCGTTTATTGATGCTGAGCATGCTTTTGACAGGTTTTATGCTCAAGATCTTGGAATAAATATTGACGAACTAATTATTTCTCAGCCTGACAATGGAGAGCAAGCTCTTGAAATAACAGATAATTTAATTAGATCGGGCGCAATTGATATAATCGTGATTGACTCTGTAGCCGCATTGACTCCAAAAAGCGAAATTGAAGGTGAGATGGGAGACTCTAAAATGGGGCTTCATGCAAGGTTAATGTCACAAGCCTTAAGGAAACTAACCTCTAACATAAGCAAGACTAATTGTACAGTTATTTTTATTAATCAGCTTAGAGAAAAAATTGGAGTTATGTTTGGAAACCCTGAAACTACAACAGGGGGAAATGCATTAAAATTTTACGCTTCGGTTAGACTTGATATTAGAAGATCAACTCAAATTAAAGACACTGATGGAAATGTTCTAGGTAATAAAACTAGAGTTAAGGTGGTAAAAAATAAGGTTGCTCCTCCATTTAAATTAAGTGAATTTGATATCATGTATGGAAAAGGAATTTCTAAATTGGGAGAAATTATTGACTTAGGAGTAGAACACGGAATTATTGATAAAAGTGGATCTTGGTTCAGCTATGGAGAAACAAAACTTGGTCAAGGAAGAGATTCTGTGAAGAAGATTCTTACTGACAATCCTGAGTTATGTGATGAGTTAGAGGTGAAAATTGTTGAAGCGCTTAAATCTTAATCATCTAAATCATTCCAAAGCAAATCGTAAACTTGTTTTTTTAAGGACTCCCTGTCGTTTTCACCTAGCCCTTTAGTACTAATGTGATTATGCACTCGTACTCTAAGAAATCCGGGTCCTCCTACAAAGTGATTATAAGAAAAATGGTAAGGATATCTTTTTTCACAATCAAGAAAAGACATAGGGACTATTGGCATTTGAAAATCTGTAGAAAATCTAAAAACACCGTTTTTAAAAGGAGCTAATTTAACTTCTGGGCCAAATACTGCACCTTCAGGAAATATGCAGATACCTAGGCCTTGATCTAATCTTCTTTGGGCAAGCTTATAGACATTTTTTCTGCTTTCACGGCTGTCTCGATCTACCATGATCGCAACTCTTTTATAGAAGTATCCAAAAATAGGCAGTTTCACAAGTTCTTTTTTCCCTACAAAAACAAAAGGTATTTTACTAACTCTTAGCATTAGCATTACATCAATCATACTTTTGTGGTTAGCCGCCAACATATAACTATTCCCTTTAATAAAAGGCTCCTTGTATTCTATTTTTGGAATTAAACCCATTCCAAATAATATAATATTAGCCCAAATATTTCTAGCAACCCAAAAAAACTGAGGATACCAGGTTTCCTTATATGTTAATACAAAAAAAACAGGTAAAAGAATTAAAAGTCCTGACCCTGCTAAAATATAAAACCAAACGTTATACAACCCACACAAAATGATTTTTATAATTCTTAGCATAGATGTAAAAGTAATTAAATGTGCAATATGTTTTTTAAATCTATTACTTTTGTTGGTAATAACACTTACATGGCAAGAATTTTAACAGGAGTTCAGAGTACAGGAACCCCACATTTGGGAAATATTTTAGGGGCCATTATTCCTGCGATAGAGATGTCTAATGATTCAAAAAATGATTCGTTTTTATTTATTGCAGACCTACATTCCTTAACTCAAGTAAAAGACAAAGAAATTTTAAAAAACAATACCTATGCTACTGCAGCAGCCTGGCTGTCATTCGGACTTGATATTAATAAAACTATTTTTTACCGTCAAAGTGATGTGCCGATTGCTACGGAATTAGCTTGGATTTTATCCTGTCATTTCCCTTACCAAAGGCTAACGCTGGCACATTCATTTAAAGACAAATCTGACAGGCTAGAGGATGTTAATGCAGGAATTTTCACTTATCCAATGTTAATGGCAGCAGACATTTTACTTTATGATGCTCAGTATGTTCCAGTAGGAAAAGATCAGCATCAACATCTTGAAATGACACGTGATGTAGCCTCAAGATTTAACAATTCCTATGGTAAAACATTTGTTTTGCCAAGCGCTAAAGTTAATGAAAGTACCCAATTAATTACCGGCACTAACGGAGAGAAAATGAGTAAATCTAAAGGGAATGTAATTGATATTTTTCTTTCTGAAAAGAAGCTAAAAAAGCAAATCATGTCTATTGAGACCAACAGTACTCCAATAGAAGATCCAAAAGACTATAAAAACTGTAATGTATTTAAACTGTATGAACTAATAGCAGACAAAAATTCAGTTAATTCTCTAAAAGAAAATTACAAAAAAGGAGGCTATGGATATGGTCATGCAAAAAAAGAATTGCTGAGTTATATCTTAGCCAAATTTTCTGCTGAGAGAGAAAAGTTTAATTACTACATGTCTAACCTAAATGAAATAGACGAGGCTTTAAATATTGGAGCTTCAAAAGCACATAAGATTGCGCAAGGTGTCTTAAATAGAGTTAGAGAAAAGTTGGGATATAATTAGAGTTTAATTATTTTAGAATTTAAATCAAAAAAATGTATTTTTGATATATGCAGCTATCTAATCATATTAGTGAACTATTATTTCAACACGATTGTGTTACCGTTCCAGGGTTTGGAAGTTTTTTAGGAAATTATAAACCTGCTGAATATGACTTTATTGAGGAGAAGTTTCATCCTCCTTACAAACAAATTTCTTTTAACTCTCAAATTAAAGACAATGATGGTCTTTTAGCTAAGCATATTTCATCAAAATTAAATTTGAGCTATGAAAATGCTCTAAAAAAAATTCATCATGAAGTTCTTGACTGGAAACAAAAGCTACAACATCAAACAGTTCAATTAAAAAAAATTGGAGAGCTTTATTTGAATTCTGAAAAAAGCATTGTATTTGTTCCTGTAAAATCAGTAAATCATTTAAAAGATTCTTTTGGCTTAACTACACTTTACGTATCTCAACTGAATCAAGATAAATCAGATAATGTAAAGAATATCCCAACATATTTTAAACCAGTTAAAAAATCTAATTTATTTAAAACGGCCGCTATTTGGACCTGTTTAGTTTTTGGATTAGGTTCTTTATATTACAATGTTAATAATAAATTTATTGAACAAAAAATTGTTCAACAACAAGAAGCTCGAAATCAGTCAAAAGAAACTGTACAAAAAGCAGTTTTTGATTTAGGGTCTTTACCTTCATTAACTCTTAATGTTAAAAGAGAAGCAAAACAATATTATATTATCGCTGGTGCTTTTAGGGTTTCAAATAATGCTGAAAAATTGGTTTTAAGTCTCAAAAACAAAGGATATGATTCAAAAATACTTCCACTTAATGATAAGGGGTTAAGTCCAGTTGCTTTTTCAGGATATTCCAATAGAGATGAAGCAGTTGTTAACCTGAGGCTTGTTCAGAAAAAAGAGAATAAAGATGCGTGGCTTTTTAAAGCAAATTAGTCTAAAAGTACAGGATGAAATTAAAAACGCCAGAAAATTCTAAAACAATTCAAACAGATCTAGTATTGCCTGGAGATACAAACAGTCTAAACAGTCTCTTTGGGGGAGAGTTATTAGCAAGAATGGATAGAGTAGCTAGTATAGCTGCCATTAAACACTCAGAACAAATTGTTGTTACAGCATCCGTTAATAACGTTGTGTTTGGAGAGCCTGTTCCTGTCGGAAGTATTTTAACTATAGAAGCAAAAGTTTCAAGAGCATTTAATACATCAATGGAAGTTTTCATTGATGTATGGAAACAAAACAAAACTAATTCAAAAAACACCAAAGTTAATGAGGCTATCTTTACTTTTGTTGCTTTAAATAAAAAAGGAAAAACAGTAAAAATTCCACAAATTATTCCAGAAACCAAACTAGAAAAAGAAAGATATGATGCAGCTTTAAGAAGAAGACAATTAAGTTTAGTTTTGGCCGGCAAATTACCCGCTAAAGAAGCTACTGAATTAAAAGCTCTTTTTGACTAAATCAAAATGATTTTTATAAAACAAACAAAATTTAACATTGCTCTCTTAATGAGCATAATGCTAATAGGCTGTAATTCTCAGACACAAAAAAAAGAAATAAAATTTGATCATGTTTCTTTAAAGGTTTTAGGAACTATTCAAGATGGCGGTATTCCACATCTGGGTTGTAATAAAAAATGTTGTGAAGAATATTTTTTAAACCAAACACAAAGAATAGGAGTTTCAAGTCTTGGAATATCAAATTTAAAAAACAACAAAAATTATTTAATAGACGCAACCCCAGACATTAATTTTCAACTAAAGAAATTAATTGGAAATGAAAATATATCTAAAAAATTAAATGGAATATTTATAACTCATGCACATATGGGGCATTATTCTGGACTTTTAAATTTAGGAAGAGAATCTTTTAGCAGTTCATTGGTGCCTTTGTTTGTTATGCCTAAAATGCATGAGTTTATTAGCTCAAATGGTCCTTGGGATCAATTGGTTAAATTGAAGAATGTAGATCTAAAAAGCCTCTCCAATAATAAGCCAGAAGTTTTAGGAGACAATTTAAGTATAGTTCCTTTTTTAGTTCCACATAGAGACGAGTATTCAGAGACTGTTGGGTATAAAATAATTGGACCTAATAAAACAGCTCTTTTTATCCCTGATATTGATAAATGGGAAAAGTGGGAAATATCAATAGTTGAACTTGTAAAAGAAGTAGATTACGCTTTTTTAGATGGCACTTTTTATGATGCAAAAGAAATTAATAATAGAGATATCTCAGAAATCCCACACCCTTTTATTATTGAAAGCCTAGAGCTTTTTAAAAACCTCAGTGTTGTAGATAAAAACAAAGTGTATTTCATTCATCTCAATCATACTAATCCAGCGATTGACAAGTCTTCAGTCCCTTTTAAAAACATAATCTCTAAAGGTTTTAATGTCGCTGAGGGTAATATGGAGTTTAATCTTTAATTTAAATGGAGCAATTCATGTCTTCTCCACAGCATAAAGGGGATTTTATTTTGCCTTCACAACTAGGACATTTTGAGACTTGAACTTGAGCCCCGTCTTCAAGATTAATATGGCTGTTTTCTAAAGGAATTCCACATTTTCCACAAGAAGCGTTAACTGACATTCCACATTTATCACATTTATAAGTTTCCATATAGTTTGATTAAGTTAATCTTAAAGTTAAATCTTTTTAATCTTCAACACAGTATTGATCGCCAATTTTTTTTGATAAATAATCCTTTTTAGCAACACTCACATCACTATACACTCTGCCGCCACCATCATTATCGCTAGAATTATTGTCTTCATGCATTATTAATGCAAAAAAATATTCGCCATTTTTTTCATACTTACGGTCAATTTCTCCGCAATTATCAATAGATCCACTGCAACTAAAAAAAAACAGAGAGATTAAAAAGAAAGAAATAAGATGTTTCATGTTATGATTCTAAGGTTATAAAAGTAATGAATTAAAACAAAACATTCTTATGACGATGTTTTGTTAAACAATCCTAGAGCCCTAAAATTTGATTAATGTGATTTGAATCGGTATTCCCGACTGCAAAATCATCGAAGGCTTTTTTAGAAACGTCTATAATATGATCTTTGATAAACTTTGAACCTTCTTTTGCGCCTTGTTCAGGAGATTTAATACAACACTCCCATTCAAGCACAGCCCAACCGTTAAAACCATATTGGCTTAGTTTTGAAAAAATGCTCTTAAAATCAATCTGACCATCTCCAAGTGATCGGAATCTTCCTGGCCTATCAATCCAATCTTGATAGCCTCCATAAACTCCTGATTTTCCTGAAGGATTGAATTCCGCATCTTTTACGTGAAACATTTTTATATATTCATGGTAGTAGTCAATAAACTTTAAATAATCCATTTGTTGTAAAACAAAATGACTTGGGTCATAAAGTATTTTTGCACTTGAATGATTATTAGTCGCTTTCAAAAACCTTTCAAAAGTTACCCCATCATGTAAATCTTCACCAGGATGAAGCTCGTAACATATATCAACTCCATTATCTTTACAATGATCCAGAATAGGCGTCCACCTGCTTGCTAATTCTTTAAAGCCAGCTTCTACTAATCCCTTAGGTCTTTGTGGCCATGGATACATTGTATGAAATAAAAGTGATCCTGAGAATGAAGCCATTACATCTATTCCCAAATTCTTGCTAGCTGATGCAGCTGATTTAACTTGACTTATAGCCCACTCTGTACGTCCCTTCACATTGTTTTGTAATTCCTTTGGAGCAAAGGAATCAAACATTGTATCATAAGCATAGTGAGACGCTATAAGCTGACCTTGAAGATGAGTTGCTAGTTCAGAAATTTCTAATCCAGCTTCATTAACAATTCCTTTAACTTCATCACAATATGTTTTGCTTTCTCCCGCTTTGGTTATATTAATGAGTCTATCATCCCATGAAGGAATTTGAATAGCCTTGTAACCCAATTTTTTAGCCCAATCACAAATGTTTTTCAGGTTGTTAAATGGTTTCTTATCTCCAACAAATTGTGCTAAAAAAATAGCAGGCCCTTTTATAGTTTTCATATTGTTATTTATTCAATTCAACCCAAACATTTCCATTAGAGTTTGATTCTAGAGTTCTTTCAATAAAATCCATTCCTCTTACACCATCTTCTAATGAAGGAAATTCTGCAGGATCATAAGGTTCATTGTTAATCGCTCTTGCAACGCCTTTATATATATTACCCATTGAATCAAAAATACCTTCAGGATGTCCAGGGGGAAGCTTTGTTCCGTCTAGAGACAAGGGGTCGTTATAGGCGTGACCAGACTTTAAAACTTGAATAGGATTTTCATCCGATAAATGAGATAAATAGTTTGGATTTTCTTGTTCCCACTTTAATCCTCCTTTAGCGCCGTAAACGCTAATCCTTAAGTTATTCTCCTCACCTGTGGCAATCTGACTTGAACGAATAACCCCTTTAGCATTATTTGAGAACCTAATAAGAATATTAGCATCTACATCCATTGGATTATCATCGTATAAAGTATTTAGATCTGCCAATACTGTATTTACTTTCATTCCAGTTACAAGTTCAGCCATATTAAAGGCATGGGTTCCAATATCGCCAAGACAACAACTAGAGCCAGATTTTTTTGGATCTAATCTCCAGGTTGATGATCTTTTTTCTTTTTCATGAATTATAGGATTTAGCCAACCTTGAAAATATTGAACATCAACTTTCTGTACATTACCAATAACTCCTTGAGTAATCATTTTAGTCATTTGTCTAACCATAGGATAACCAGTATAGGTATAGGTTACAGCAAACACGGAATTTTTTTCTTTTTGAATTTTCTTTAAATCCAAAGCTTCCTGATAAGAAGTGGTCAAAGGTTTTTCACATATTACATGAAAATTGTTTTCAAGTAATTTTTTTGCCATTGGGTAATGAAGAAAGTTTGGGGTCAATATTGAGACAACTTGCATTCTTTGGGATTCATCTAATTTAGACTCCTCGCTAATCATCGTTTCAAAATTTTCATAGACTCTTGTAGTATCTATTCCTATTTGTTTTGCAAAAGCAACATTTTCATTAAAGTCAGGATTAAATACGCCACCAACAATCTCGTAACGACTAAACATGCTGGAAGCCACCCTATGTAAAACTCCTATTAATGAATCTCCACCACCACCAAGAACTCCTAATCTAATTTTTTTATTCATTTTTAATTTATAATAATTATCCTGCTTGAGGGATTCTTTTTTCTTCTAACTTTTTTCCAAACGCAAATAAAATTCCAAAAAGTACGATTAGGGCTAATGGAAAATAGACCATGTTGCCTAATGCCGCTTTTCCTGCAACTAGTTCGGCAGCCTCTTGGGCAACCCCAGATGCTAAAGCTATTTCTTTTTCTGCATCAAGCCATGAGCCTATTACAGGCTGCCAGATTGCTGTTGAAAGCATTCCGGCTCCTCCAACAAGAGACATTCCTAAAGCACCGGTTTTTGGAAGATATTCAGAAACAAAACCAATCATTGTAGGCCAGAAATAACACACTCCAAAAGCAAATAAGATAGCTGCAAAATAAATCATATTACCTTCAGCAATACTCATGGAATAGACCGCTGCGGAAGTTAAAATAGCAGACATTAATAAAACACCTATTGGGTTTAATTTATGAATAATAGGTCCAGCAAAATACCTTCCTAAAGCCATAATTCCAGTAACCATAGCAAGAATTAACATTGGATTAGCTCCTGAGTTACCTAATATTCTTTCAATCCATTGTTGTGGACCAAACTCAGAAATAGCTGTTAAAGTCATACAGGCTATTATAAATAAAAACAAAGGACTAAATAAAGACTTAATGTTTACTGAAGTATCAGTCTCTATATGTTGGCTTTCAGGAAATTCTTCTTTAAAAAACAGGTATCCGTATATTAAAGTTGGAATAATCATAACGGCTATTTGTATTTGCCAACCCATTCCAAAATCAGACATGAATTTTGACGTTAACGCACCTATAACAATTCCACCAGGAAACCATACGTGAAATTTATTTAACATAGCCGTTCTGTTTTTTGTATACATATCAGCAATTAAAGGATTACATGCAGCTTCTACGGATCCGTTAGCAAATCCTATAAAGAATGAAGAGATTAATAAGGCTTCAAATCCACCGGCATAAATGGTCAATACAAGGCCAATCAAATGTGAGAAAAAAGCAATAATCATTAATTTTCTAGCCCCTAAGACATTATATAAAAGCCCCCCTATAACTGTAGCTACTGGAAACCCTAAAAAAGCTAGACTATTAATATAGCCCAGTTGAGTGTCGGACAATTCGAATTGAACTCCTAAGTCTGTCAATATTCCTGCTCTAATAGCAAAAGTCATCGCAGTAACGATTAGCGAAATACAGGCTGCTGTAAATAGTTTGTTTTTTGAAATAGAGTTATCCATAATTTAATTTTTGTTTAGATTATTCAATATACTAATTTCTTTTAAAAAAGAAGAAAAGTATAGTCATTGTAGACCAACATTAGATTGAAGCAGATTTAGACTTAATTAGTTGGGATTAAGATTTATGTGCTCCATCACAAAAGGGAAGATTTTTAGACTTTGTACAGCCACATAAACTAAATCTTGGTCCGTGTTTAATTTTGTTACCTTCTTCATCATTCAATTCAACTTTTCCTTGTACCACTATTGGCCCGTTTGGTTTTCTGTAAATTTTAGGAATTTGATCTTTCATTTTATTTAATAAGTAGTGAGGGCGTATTTTTTAAATACTTTTTATACTCTTCTAAATGCCCCCATTTTTCTTTTCCACTTTCCTCTAAAAGCCTTACTCCACTTATGTAAACTAGTAAAACATAGGTAAAAACAGGAGAAATTAGTGTTACATATTGCCATTCGTTTAATGCCGAAATAGACATTATAGATATACCAAGCCAAAGAATTATTTCACCCAAATAGTTGGGGTGTCTAGAAAAAGACCATAGTCCAGTATTAATAAACAGGTTTTTGTTTTTGGTATTTGATCTAAATTTAGATTTTTGAGTGTCTGCAATAATTTCTAAAATAAAACCACTTAAAAAAATGAATAATCCAAAATAGAATAAAAGATTTGTTTGAATTCCGTTTGGATTTGCTAAGGCTGTAAGAGCACATGCTGAGCATAGAGACACCCACATTCCTTGAAGAGACCAAGTCATAAAAAACCGAGTAGGGGAGGTCTTAATTTCTTTAAACCTTTTGTCTTCGCCAGCTTTTTTTATTCTTAAAAACAAAAAACTACCCAATCTTAAAGCCCAAAAAATAATAACCATACTTAGAATCAAACTACCGATATCATAGCTTAATAAATCATCATTAGATTTATAAAAAACAAATGACACAGCAAAAATATAAGTGACACTTCCCGCTAAATCAAAAAACTTTTCGGTTCGAAATAAGTATGCGGGAATAAATAAAACCCATTGAATTGCAAATACAATTAAAACGGTATCCTGTACTAAACTCAGCCCAGTTGAGTAGGCTAGTAAATAGGATAATGAAAAGGCAATTAAAGAAATAACAATGTGGAGAAGATAATTTTTCATAGTTATAATAAAGATAAAAAAACTTTCGACCTTAGTTATTATATTTATTATATGAAAAATAGAAAACTAATATTTAAATTCTTTTTTATCATTTTTGGAATAGTATTAGTTTTTTGGAGTTTGATTTCTCCAGATATTCCTTTGTCAGAACTCAAAAAAAAATACACTAACGTAAATTCTAAATTTGTGAATATTCAAGGAATGAATATTCATTATAGAGACGAAGGAGAAGGACCTGTATATGTACTTTTACACGGAACGGCTGCTTCTTTACATACTTGGGACAAATGGACTAATGAACTTTCTAAAAATTTTCGTGTGATTCGATTAGATCTGCCAGCATATGGTCTAACTGGACCTCATCCTCTAAAGAAATATCAATTAGATGATTATCGAATTTTTTTAGAAGAATTTTTTAATAAACTAGAACTTAATGAATTTATGATAGCAGGGAATTCATTAGGGGGCGCAATAGCATGGTATTATAGTTCGTTTCATCAAGATCAGGTTTCTCAGCTTCACTTATTAAACCCCGCAGGGTTTTCGACTAAAGACAAGCCACTTGTTATTAAACTAGCAAAAATCCCAGGATTAAATAAAATACTAAGATATGTGACTCCAAGAAGTTTTATTAAAATGAACTTAAAAGAAGTGTACTATGATGAATCTAAGTTAACCAATGAGAAAATTGAAACATATAGAGATTTAATTTTACGAGAAAACAACAGACAGTCATTTATTGACAGGGCGTATATTAAAGCAAAAGATCACACCAATAGGTTAAAGCTAATTTACACTCCAACTTTAATTTTGTGGGGAAAACAGGATGCTTGGATTCCTGCTTATAACGCAAAGTTATTTGATGAGTTATTGCCATATAGCGAAATTGTAATAATGGATAAAACTGGACATATTCCAATGGAAGAGAGGCCAATTAAAAGTTTAAAAATAGTTAAAAAATTTATAAATAAGAACAAATGAAATATGTTCGTTAAAAATCAAATTTTAGCTCACCAACAAGAGAATTGCCATTACAATCATAACGGCATTTTCAATAAAAGTTGCTTCCGTCATTGGTAGCTTTAAAGCAGTGCCTAAGCAAGCACAACGAATAGATTTTTTGTCTAATAATGATTTTGTAACCCCTATAGTTGTAATACCTAAAACAATTAAAGTAATAACTAAAGCTGTTTTAACACCAAAATGCATTAAAAACATTAGGCCTAAAACAACTTCTATAAAAGGGTACATCCATCCATAAATTGAAATTCGACTAGCTAAAGGATCATACATTTTAAATGATTCTGAGAATCCTTTTAGGTCTAATAACTTAAAAAAACTAAATACAATATAGAATAAACCCATAAAGTCTAACATGATTTCATTCCTATCCCAATTTTGATAATTCAACAAAACACTTGCTGTAGTTATATAAAATAAAATAAGTATCAGCGGTTTGAGTTGCTGTAGCTTACTTTTTTCATCTTCAGAATTTGATAGAGCCTTAGAAACAAAATTATTTTCTATTAACGAAACCTTGTATTTTGAAGGCAATGCTTTTTGAAGTTCACTAGCTTCAATAGGATTACCCATAGTGATGACAACTTCTTTGTTTTTAAGAGTTATTTCAACTTCGGAAATTTCTTTTAAATCTAGAAGGTGTTTTTCAACAGAAGCCTTACAACCACCACAAGTCATCCCATCAATTATATATGTTTGCTTCATAATGAATTAGAATATAAACTAAACAGTAAGAAAAACCAAAAAATCAAAGTCAATTATTAATTTAGGATTACTAAATTGCAACTGATTTAAATTACATTATAATAATGAATAACCTTCTTTACTCTTTTATATTTTTATTTGCATTAAACATTAACTCTCAGTCTTCAACAGTCAAAGTATTAGACTCTCTGACCTTGTCTTCAATACCATTTGCTACGGTGTATTTTTCGAACAATAAAGGAATAATTACTGACATAGATGGCCGTTTTGAATTAATAAACGAGCAATATGGCACTAACGATTCATTATTTATTTCATCTATGGGGTATAAAAAAACCTCTTTGAAAATAAGCAATTTTAAAGATAGTATCGTTTATATGATACCTGAAATGATAACATTAGAGAACGTAGTTGTTACAAATAGAAATCTAAGTTCAAATGAAATAATAGAAAAAGTAAAAGCAGGGATAGAACAAAACTATCAAAAAGAAATAAGCGAAAAAAAAATATTCTATAGATATGAGTCTAATAGGAAAATAGATAAGATAGAGCTTAACAAATTTAAATCATCTATTGATCAGGTTAATTCTTCTATTCTAGACAGCTTGTTAATTAGAGTTCCCAAAGAAAATAAAAGCGCAACAGAAACTTTATGTTATTACTACGGCAACTTAGAGGAGGGAAAGCAGAAAATAAATTTAATTAAATCTAGATTAACTTATAAAAAAGATGATGATATTTTAAATTCAATAAACTCTAGACTAAAAGAAGCTTTACAGGAAAATCTAAAATCAAACTCATATTTTAAAATCAAGTCTGGTTTACTGCCTTTTTCTGCTGATTTATCAATCGACGGACTTTGGGAAATAGATAGTACTAACCAAGAAGCATTAAAAAAAGCTCAAGATTTAGAGCTTAAAAGAAAACAAAACTTTGCTGCTTATCAAAAATCAAGAATAACCAATATTTATTCTAATCTTTTTTATAATGAAGAAACAAAATTAGATTTTATTTTAAAATCTAATAGATATAGATTTGGTGATCCAGAATTAACTTACTTAGGCAATCAGTTAGTTTATGTAATTTCCTGTTTTCCTAAAGGATCTAAAGATTATAAGGGTGTTTTATATGTAAATTCAGATGATTTTGCAGTTGTGAGAATTGATTTTGAAAATGTGAAATCATTATTTAAATTTAAATTACTAGGAGTTTCTACAAACGTTTATTTGGAAGAGGGTCGAATGGTATTTTCGAAGTTAAATAATAAAAAATATTCTTTGAGCTATTTTCAGGTTAGTAATGGGAGAAAATCTGGCATTGATAGACCGATTAAGGTTATGGAAAAAAACAAATATGTAAAGGGAAGGAGAAAGCAAAATCAAATTTCATTTAAGTTAGATTTAATTATTAATTCATTAAACAAACAAGAACTGCAAATATTTCAGTCAAAAACTATGGACATCAAAGGGTTTGAAAACATAAAAGAAAACAACAAAGTATTGCCGGAATATTTGGATGAGTTTACCACCAACTTTTGGGAAGAGTTTTAATTAAAAGCGCTTTAACAGATGATTTTATCAAATAAAATATTTAGTTTTTTTAAGAAACTTAAATTCAATAATCAAAGAGATTGGTTTATAGATAATAAACCAGCTTTTAAATTATATGAAGCACAAGTTAAAGTGTTCGGAGAAGAATTAAAAAATAGATTAAATAAGTTTGACAATATAGATCGTTTTAAAGTATTTCGTATTTATAGAGACGTTAGATTTTCAAAAGATAAAACGCCTTTTAAAACCCATTTTGGATTAACATGGCATCGTTCCAAACCACAATATCGTGGGGGATATTACCTTCACATATCTCCTGGAAATAATTTTTTGGCTTGTGGGTTTTGGGATCCTAATCCAGACGATCTTAAAAGAATACGTCAAGAATTCATGTATGAGGCTCAAGAGTTTAAAACGATAATAAGTGCCCCAGAATTTAACTCTGTATGGGGAAGTTTAAAAGGAAACGAACTAAAAACAGCTCCAAGAGGGATAGATAAAAACCATTTGGAAATTGATTTAATTCGCAAAAAACAATATATATTTTCAATTTCATATTCCAATAAAGAAGTATGCGGAGAAGATTTTATTGACAAAGTGGAAGATGCACTTAAACAAGTTCGCCCATTTGTAGATTATATGTCCGAAGTATTAACAACTGACGAAAACGGACAATCTTTGTTGTAGTTAACTATTCCACTGTAAGGGAATAATCTTGTGGAGTAAGATTTATAACCCCTTACTACATTCTCACAACAGATAACGTTATTTAATGTAAAGTTTTTTTGTCATTATGTAAAAAATACTTTACATTTGATGAAGTTTAAAATATATCACTTATGAATTATTTATTGAAAAATATTATACACACAATTTTATTTTCTCTTATTACTACCTTAAGTATTAATGCACAGTCTGAAAACAGTTCTATTTATGAATTACAAAGATT
>Ga0209502_10001499_pt1 | contig 21145 bp, 4 predicted proteins | sample ArcticOcean_MG_C_10_FD_187442 | JGI IMG/M metagenome (GOLD analysis project Ga0209502, IMG submission 187442) | Marine microbial communities from western Arctic Ocean - ArcticOcean_MG_CB11_90 (SPAdes) (version 2) | ecosystem: Environmental > Aquatic > Marine > Oceanic | place: Arctic Ocean... | reverse complement strand
GTTGAAGTAATTTCAACATCAAACATTTCTCTGCCGGGCTGTAAAGCAGCCGTAATAGAGTTTGCCAGTGATAGTGTAACTTGACCTAGGGCATCGTTATGTGTCGCAGTGAACGTAGCAGTGGGTGCGGTAGATGCGTAGTTCTTTCTCATCTGAGCTGCCACCGTATATCCAGTTAGATCGAAAGCTGTATTACCTGATTTCACATCAATCACCTTAGAAAAATCTGTGCCTTGATCTATTACAATGCGCGTTTTACGTGCCATACCTTTCTCCGAATGCATTATATGTTATTTATAAATACTAAGAATAGGGAAGCCCAACTACAGCGGATTTAATATGAGTAATAACAAATACATAAAGTTAGGCCTTAGATCGGACAAAAATTTATCCGATTTAAGTAATTCAGATCAAGGAATCTCTAACCTACTAAATAATATATCTGGTAATTTAGACGAATTTGGTCAGAAGACAGGATTCACTTTAGCAGACATAGAGCCTCTTATTGGTCTTAGAACTACTGGCGATCTGATCAGGAATGTTATTGATGAGACGGCGAATGGTTATACGAAAGGCCAATCAAGAGATTTAGCTGCTCTGTCTGGCTCTCAAGTAGAATTTATAGTCTCTACAGGAACGGTGTTAACTGCGCCTCCTGGCGATACACTAAACATTGAGCCTATGGTAACTATGAAAGATGTCATAGACAACGCAAAGGCTATATTGGGTGACCCGCCTTGGTTAAGCGGCGGAGACGGGCCAAAATGCATATTTGTCTCTTCGGATAGAATTAATCCTGATATAATTACCGATGCTATTACGGGTGACTCCAGCACTGTCGCAGCAGAAGCCCTTTCACCCACAGAATTATTTTCTCAAGCCGGAGATCAAGACTATACTGAGATTGTGAGAGACGTAGACTTTTGGGATAACGCAAATTTCAATTTTCCAAACAAGTTACATCCTAGATTACCCGATAACTTTGGTCTTATACAGTGGGAAGGATATATCACAGAAATTTCCCAACAATATTGGGAATCAACTGGTCTATTTATGATAGAAGAGGAGACGGGTGTTGGAACTGGCGTTTACAGTAAGCTGAAGTGTGTATTTGCAGCGGAAAACACTATAGGGTATTTGACATGGACTGCTGCAGCCAACGTGGGTGATTCGTTCGTAGTATCGCCATTCAACGCAGCCGCTAAGGAAGCAATGCGTACATACGTATGCCTTGGCATGAAGGTGACACAGGGAACTACGTTGATAGGTACTGTAACTGTCGTAGATAATATTCTCGGTACATGTAGTGTGCGGGCAGACGATGCGACAATAGCTGCAGCCTCTACTTCCAACGTGCCCGGATTAAAGTTCTCTTTTGTTATCGGTGAACAGAACGGGATAGGCACGGCTCAGTTTATAACACGGGCCCAAAGGCTAGGAGATAGAAGTAAGCTGAGATATACACTTTGGTATCCAACTCCTCCGGGCGCCGGCGACATATATGCAAGTAAAGTATTCAGAGAAAATCCTGATAATTCATTTGTCAACCTACCGTACAGTTTGTTCTACTCTACACCTGGTATTCAAGAAATTGATGCAAAATATACTTACAAATACTTTCACCAAAATAAGGGAAGTATGATAAAGCAAAGGGTCGACCATGATAAAAACCTGAGAGTAAACCAGCTTGTGCGTACAAGTTATGTTCCTCAGTATGAACTCCCCAAGGTTTTAGCGACTCCTGTCGCCGCAGAGGCCAACGGAAGACACGTCTTGACTACTAAACAGATACTTATTCAAGAGAATACTGGTAGACTCTATTGCAAAGATGGATGGGAAGAGTGTTCTATTGGAGATTGGGTAGCATTTAAAATAAATTCGTCAGTGTCAACTACGAACTATGCCGTCTCATATCAAATAGAGGAACTCTCAGGACTCTATGCTTTCGTTGACCCCACTATAAACGACTTATACGCCCTGCAAGTCGGTTGGTTTGCATCTAATCCTCCTGCGCCGATTATTGCCATTGTCTTTAAAAATGCCGGCTTAGTTGGTATTTTTTCGAATACCAGAACTATGTCGCTCACGGAAAATATAATCGACGGCGATGAATTGCGAGAAGGTAAGAGGTATAGGATTACGCAATCATCTAGTGGATCACCGAACTTCCCTAATGCTGGATCAGCAAGCAATAATGTCGGTACAAGGTTCGTAGCGACTTCGACAAACGGTGGAAATGGAAAAGTAGTATTAGAAGCTGACAGCACTGCAAGCGGTAATTTATGGGTTACGCACAGTAAAGCAGATTCTCTCGCTGTTATTCTTGTTACTGCCATTGTTGAAGGTACTAGCTATAAGATCATTGATCTAGGCACCACCACAACTCAAGCGCAATGGCACGCTGCTGCTGGAACTACATCGGGTACTGATCCTGACTACAAAGCGGGTGATACGTTCATCGCAGCACAGAGTTCGCCCGCAGGCAGCGGTAACGGAACAGTCAGAGCGTCTATCAAATTACCTCCTATAGACCTGCTCAACCGAGACCAAACATTCTTTACCACTCACTTTGACAGTGACGGAGCAATCGTCCAGGCTCCTAATTTCGTTGTCGGTACAGATTACAAAATTACTACGCTAGGAAGTGGAACTGACTGGAACGTTGTTGCTGGAACTACAGGTATTACCTACGCAGTAGGACATAAATTCAAAGCAGAAATAGCAGGGTCAGGCAGCGGGGCCGCAGCGGCCAAGCCCATGCTAGGTCTAGCTAGAGCAGAAAAGATTAATGAATTCAAGTTCGTGGCGTCGGCAACAGTAGTCAATGCAGTGGTGGGAGACAGGTATCGTATCGCAAATATCGGCGCCAGCAACTCCAGTGATGCCCAGACTGACTGGAACGCTGTTGCTGGAACTACAGGTTCGCCACTTACTTATGTAGCGGGTGATATCATAACCATAGCCATACAACTAGGTACAAACAACGACCGAGAGTTCCGAAAGATGAGTCCAGTGGGTGAGTTTATTGACCAGAGAGAGATCACATCACAGAATTACTATGAAAATGGAGGAGGATCTGATTTACCTTCGACTCCTATTACCTCCCTTTATAACGGTGATAGTCTCAGCTGCCTTACAGCAGTATATAGCGACAGCGGGTTAGATGATCAGAGTGAATCAGAAAGGTGTGGTGGGGTTTTAGGAAGACAAGTTCTATCTTTCGCAATAGAGCCATTCGCCAACGCATTATATACTGCGGATGCAGCAGCAATACGACTAGACTCGGTCGAAGGCATCTCGACCGGAGACACGATACACCACCCCGCGTTCAATGATAATAGTGCCTTACCAGCAGGAAAAATAGACGGCATCAATGTCGCCTTGAGTACGATATATTTGAAAAAAACCTTCCTGATCGGTTATGATGCAGCAACCTTAGCCCCAGGCGATACTGTCGCAGTGGTTTCGACCGCAGTTGACTCCGCTCTCACTGGGGATGCCATAGGCAAGCTTTACGAGTGTATTATTCCTTTAGACACTGCTCCCCCATTCAATGGTACGAGTACCGGTTTAGCAACGCCTGCTGGCGATGATCTCGAACTTTATAATAGTGCGTTATCGTTTTCTGAACTGAATTTAGTAATAAATGCTGATAAAGTTTACGAATTTGTCGCAGCAGACGCAGCCCCAAGGACTGATTCTCACTTTAAGATACAGCACATCGAAGCGGGTACCGCAACAGTTAAAAAATATAAAATGCTAATAAAGGAATAGCGGCTATGTCTCGTCTGTTAGCAGTATATAATATGTATCACCGTTTACTATCACTGGTAATTTATGCGAGAAATTTGTACTCGCTAAAGGAAAACCAAGAGTCGGTTCTACGTCCTGTACGAGTTGAGTGTTTTCAAAAGTCTCTATTACCACATCCCCAGAAGTAGCTGCCACCGTGAGCGTGGAAACCCTAGCATTTCTCGATGCCTGTATTAGAGCAGCTTTTCCGTCACCACTGCTAATTGCTGCGCCTGCAGTGGTTGCTGTAAATGTACTGCCTACTACGTAAGTAACACCTGTGGTTCCAGCAGCAGTGTTCCAGTCGAGTTGACTAGTGCCTAGATCAGAGATGGTATATTTCGAACCTGCTTCAAGACCAGCCGCATCAGCACCACTCACGTCTTTTTCTACACCTAGCTGTTTGGCTTTTCCTGTTCCTGCGGTGCCGGCAATCTCTGCTTTGAATCTATCGCCTACTGCGTAATCAGGATCAGTACCCGATGTAGTTCCAGCAGCAGCGTGCCAGTGAAGTTGAGTTGTGTTGCCGGCTAAGCCTAGATCAGTAATTTCGTATATATTAAAAGTCTCCCCCGCATCATTTGTTGTGCTGAGAAAGGTTCCTATTAGAATTACTGGCGCATTGCTTAGTGTAACGTCAGCATCAGTCCCAACATTTGCTTTAGACCAGTCACTTGTTGTTCCACTAAATGCTCGTGTCGGAGCATCCGTCGGTCTAGTTGCATCAATCAAAAATAGTCCAGAACGTTCCGGAATTGCACGAGTATTAGTTAAAGCTTGATCTGTATCTATTACACGCAATGAGCCCTCGAAGGAGACTGTATCATTAAACAGAGTATCAACTTTAGTGAAAGGAACCCTCCCACTCTTGTAGGTCAACGATGACAAATTCTCTTCTATATAATCTCTTTGTTGAGGAAAACTAAACCTTGTGTATGTGCTAAAGTTATCACCCTCTTCCACTACGCTTCCATCACCCTCAAAGTTACCCGAAGTAGGTATTCTTCTTACATTCAGAAACTCCATGTTTGCCTTTGTTATACTATCAGTTCGGCGTAGAGTTCCGGTTACGTTTACTGGAGTGCCATTAAGTTTAACTGAAAACTTATCAATTCCATTAGAGTCTGTTACATCATAGATGAAACTTGAACTTTCGGGAAGTTCTGTTGCAAAACTAAACTCTATTTTATCAACAATCTCCTCAGCCATTATCTTATAACCTATGGGGTTATAGTGTACTGCATCAGCGAAACCGGTTTCTCTGCCAACTTGGCCTAAAGTAGCAGCTAAATTTACTACTGCGACAACATTTTTATAACCATCAAGCTCAAGTACTTTTTCACTTATAGCCGAAGCAGCGGCGTCTAAAGTGGGATTGACTGCATTTCCGTTAGCCAGTACAGGCGTAGTATTGGTGTTAACAACAATTACTTTAGGGTCAAAAGTCGTTATGATTCTATCAATTCCAAGCTGTAAATTGCTTTTTGCCGAATCACCAGTAAAGCCATAAGCCGCATCGTTTGTTCCTAAGTTTATCACCACGACATCAAGCGAAAGATTAGGTCCAATGGGACCTGGGCCTTGACCATCTAGAGCCGCACCTAACATCGCATCAATTTGATCATTGATATTAAAAGTAAACGCACCGCTTAGTCCAGCACTGTATATCCCTAATTGATTTGGAGCAAACGCTGTGGGATAAAGACCTTTATTTGCCAAATAATATTCCATTCGAGCAAACAGAGACTCCTCACGATAAAAGAAGTATTCTGGGATTGCATTTCTAGCTATTTCGTTACCATCTCCATCTCTGACAACGTTAACTTTGTTACCCGTAGATGGTAGATAGCCTTGAGGATAACGAGAGTCTTGGCGTATGCCGTGTAACGGTGGATTATGATCTGGGTGCGGTCCGGTCCCATACGGCGGAGTTGCAGTGAATAATGGGTCGCCCGCTTTATATGAGTGCATACCACCTTGACGCAGTAAACCGTTCGGCATAGGATTCGGCATCTCGCTAGTGTCTGCTTGGTATTGACCACCAGAAATGTTGCTATCTCCCAATACTGCAATTCGAAGATTTCTCCGAGGTATTGTCGCATGATTGCTATACGTCACATTTCTAATTCCATGAGTGGGACCAACGAGTAAGTCATCTGATACATCCACCATCCCGCCTATATGTAAACGCGGATTATTAGTTACCACACTGGCGCCGGGATGATTAACGGAATCCCCTTCGCGGGCTTCCAGAATTAAACTTTTGTCTTTGTAGATTGATATTTTATATGGCTCGGGTCCCGCAGATCCCTGCACACTGATTGTGATTAGCGAATGTGTAAGGTCTACTGGTGCAAGATTCGCAGTTTCAATTGTTTGCGTAATCGCATTTCCGTCTTCGTCACTTATTCTCCATTTTGCACGTTTCACAAAAGTTACACCTACTATACTAAAAGCAGCTAGTGTATTTTTTTTAGTCACATTTGCATACTTTGCAGTTGTAGATGACAAAGTAATAAGCGTGTTGCCTGGGCTGTGAGAGTCGTCAGCTTCATCAACATCAACAGTAAGTGTGCTATCTACGCAATCTTCAATTGCAGTTTTTACAGCAGCAGAATCGGCATTAGCAACACCAAAAGTAAGAGCCGGAAAAGTGGCATCATAGTCAAGTGATGCGTTCATTTGCCATCGGTCTGCACTGAACACTAAACCGAGCAGCTTATCAGCACCGCTATAGTCTGTAGCGAATACTCCATGCTCTATTTCATACTGGAGCGTGTATCCATTCAGTTCAATATTCGGATTCATAGTCGCTATATTATCATAGTAGAGAGACGCATCGGTAGCTACAAATCCGGCACTGGTGTAATTGATAGTCCCAGAGCCCAAATATTCATTTGGATCTGTGATACCGGTAGTAGGGGCTGACGTCCCGCTCCACTTATTTACAACACCTAACTTTGATTGAGTAAGATCAGTCGCGCTAAGTACTACAGCATCATCAAAATCAACGAATCCTTCACCAGTACCCAAAGGTAGAGTGCCTGACATAGACAACTTAGTTTTGTTCGAGAATGAGACTTTACCTTCTGCAATAACACTAATTTCATAATCAGGTGCTGGACCAACAGTAAAGTCATTGGCTAATCTACCTATCGCTTTGCCTTGACCAATATTATCAATTGCCGTAGTACTTCTAGTAAAAGTTTCGTGTACTACATAATCAGCATGATAGTAGTCGGCAGCCGGATCGCTTTGAGTTCCAGCAATTAAGTGCCACTGGTCTGGAGTAGTGTTGCCTAGATCGCTAATTCTATACAATACACCAGGAAGAAAGTCTGAAGCAAAAATATCCGCATCTTGGTCGAAGACGAGTCTAGATACAAACCTAGTATTTCCATCAAATAGTAAAATATCGTTACTTATTGCTGGGCCACCTAAGTTATCCAGAATCCCCCTGTCCAGAGAACCTGTGTTACTCTCTGCAAGATTTTGAGTTGTTACGAAACCAGTAGCCATTTTTTATCCTTAAACATCGATCTGCCAGCCAGCCGCTTTCATCACTTGTAGTGATACTGCGCCTTCTGGATCATTGTTAGTTAAACCCGCCTGACTGAAGCCATTGCCACTTATGTTAATCACTACTCCTGATCTTTTAGCACTACTATAGTTTATATATAGATCACGTAGTAATACTTTTGCAGCCTGCAGTGATAAGCTATTATTACTTAAGTCCAGATTATTGAGTACTAAATTAGTAGACAGAGAGCCTGCCACATATCTACTAATACTATTATCTTTAAGAAGGCATGATCTTAAATTAGGACAACCGCTAAAATCAGGAACATCTCCATCGAATCCAGGGCTGGCAGCGTAACCGGAGCCCGCTGGTCGTTTATTGCCAGAAATGTTAAATATTCTAAGAACTGGACAATTTTTGATAGAACTCTGCGAATTTATAGTCGCACTGATTCGATTTTGATTTAGCACAATCTCTTGCAACTTATCGAAACTATACCCAGGATTTTCAAAAAGATTATCGATACTAGTAAAGTTACCGTTACGAAACTCCAATTTTCTTAGCGTTGCGCTAGAGCTTGACAGCTCAGTAATGCTTATATTCCCATCCAACGATGTGCCACTGAAACGTACAACTTCAAAATTGATATTTTTACGAAAATCGGGTAATACGCCTGTTAGTACCTTACTATTGTCGACCCACAAGATTCGCAGTAACGGGGTTCTATAGAATACTTGTAGGCCTTGAGTGGGATTACTAGATGTGGGCGCCGGTGTACCAAAGGCATTGGTATTGCCTATCTGCTCATAGTAGTTATCGCTCAGGTACAGTCTATCCAATACAGAGTCATCAATAAAACTTGTGTCAGTAAAGTGGACGGTCATTGAAGTGCGTCTGATGTTTAAGTACTTCAATTTCGGCAAACCTTGGAAAGAATTATTGACATTGCCAAGAAGCCCATAGTTAAAACCCAAGTGTAAGTGGTAAAGATTGGCGCAATTTAAAAAGGTTGTTGATGTCACCGTCCGATCATTCACATCAAAACCTGTCAGGCTAGCCCAGACATATGAATAATATACTAGGTCCTCCTTGTCTTCCATTGAAACGAGGCCGTGGAGATTGCCATGGGAGTAGAAATGTGTTAAATCTTCACTCGCTATAGAAAGGTTTTTTTGTACTATCGCTTTTCCAGTTCCTGATCCTGGTCCGGTTGCTTTAAAGGTAAGACTGACTGTATTTTTCCCAATAGAGACCCAATCTGTGTCGCCCGTATCTTTAATTGTATAAAAAGTGTCTGTTATGAAATTACCTGCTGTAACGATCTCAACTTCTGGTCCCGTAATATCGTTGTCCAATAACAGAAGCCTTTTCAATACCTTACTGTTGCATACTCCACTCGCTAAAAGAGCGTATTTATGTCCTCGAAGCGTATAGTTTTCAATTGTTGTTGATACCTTTGGACTCACATGAACATTAGAAACAAAAGGCATAGCCCTGCGCGGCTTACGGTAGTAACTGAATAGGTCAATCCAGTAAAGCTCTTTAAGGTTTCTGTAGTTAAGTAAATCGATCTCTGTAGAGTCCTGAAAGGTAAAATTCATCCCTAACTTTTCCAAAGTTAATGGTAAAGTGTTCAGTTGATGATTAGCATTAATTTGTCTTCCATCAGCATGTTTAGCCCGAGTGAAATTGTTATTTGATATATCGATTTCTTCAAGTCCTGGCAAAAACCCACTCAGTGGTAGTATTCCGTGTTTACTTACTATTGCCTTTCCACCCACTGCCCCTGCTGCTTTTGCTGTGAATATTGAGCCTTGAGTGGTCGCGGTCCGCGCCGCATAAGTAACACCTGTAGTTCCAGCAACAACGTTCCAGTCAGTTCCACTTCCTAGATTGACAATCTCATATACTTCATCAATTATAAAATTTGCAGCATCAATTTCATTCTCTGTGACCCTTATGTCGAGAGCTGTAATTATAACTTTTCCTGCTCCTCCGGCTATAGCCTCGACTGCTGAGAACTTACTGCCTACTGTGTAAGTAACACCCGAAGTTCCAGCAGCAGTTTCCCACTGATCGTTGATCGTACCAGTTATATCGGTAATTGTATATTGAGTACCAATATCCAGTTGCGCCAGTGTAACTACTTCGGGCACGCTGACATCTGTCACGTCACCTGCATCAGGTATACCAAATCCTCCAAAGCTAGGCAGTTGAAAAAAGTCGTTGGATACTATCTCCAATCTTTTCAAACCTTCAACTACAGCTTTAGGCCAGGAATTCAAGTTAATCGAGTTGAGTTTTAAAGCCGTCGTTTGAGACGGACTATAAAAGAATTCTACTTTGCGGGTCTTAGAAGAAGAATCTTTAAATGCATAGTCTGCAAACCTATATGTCCCATTACCGTCTATCCTGCCATTACCCAGCTTCTTTGGATGTCCTATACTTCCGTCACCAGAATTGTAGGAAGTGCCGTCTTCATTAGTAATTTTCCATGTGGCTGGCACGTCTACCAGTTCCGGGTTATCTTGATCGCCCGTCTCAATATTGTAAGAGTCAGTAACTGGATTAATGACATGACCAATAGTAGCATTACGAAAATTGGCATTAAAGACTATAGGTATGCCTTTCATTGCTATAAATTCATGCTCATTTCCAGTGCCTTCTTTTCCGCTTTTCACATTCATTTTTATAGTGTGCGTGGGTATTTCCGATCTAAACTCCCTAGCTACCGGAGCTACATCAGCAATGAGGCTTCCCACTCTGAATGTATTGCCCGTGACTGCAACTTCTCCTCCATAGACCAGTGTTTGTCCAAGTAATGACCAAGCAGAAACTCTTGATGTGGATACGTCACCTGATCTAATAGAATTTTCATATAACTCATCATAATTCACATAGTTGAATTTCATTCCTCCTGTGATTAATTGTCCGTTTACCTCTATATTCTGTTCTAAAGGCTGAGCAATGTCTTTTAAGTCACCTAAGAGAAGACCGACGGCCGCGGATGATGAGCCCAAGGAAAACATGCTCTTTGCTTGATCTTCTGCAAGTCCTGATATAAAATGCATATCATTTTTTGATACTGGTATCGTGTTTAAGCCTTTTATTAAGTTCAAATCTTTTTGGTTTAAACCCAAGTTAACTAGTGCTGCTTTTTTATCATCAACATCATTGAGTGTTTTTCGTAAATTTAGTCCTCTATATATCGTCATTACTGTTCCTTGGCGGTAATAGTCATTTCAATGTTTCCTGTGCTGCCGTCAAGTGATGTGGCAGTGAAATATGTCGCTGTATTATTTATCATACCTCTAGCCAAAGTTTTCCTATCTATACCAAAAATATTCGATAAATCAAATTGCTCTGGCTTGTTAGCAGCAACAAATACTGAATGAATTATCGTTCCTTTACGAAGAGTATTACGACCTTGTGTGTCGAAGCGCAACCCAGAAGAGCGACTATCGGAATTGAAGGACCCTGGTAGGCCCGTAAAAGAGCCTCGAGGACCAAGTCCAATTCCAGACGCAACGGGCATAATGAAGCTCGGTGTTTTGACTGAAACGCCATCCGCAGTTATTTCTTCAACAACAATACTGTTAACTCTAGCATCATCATGCATTGCAACGGTTAGATATAGTGGCTGAGCATTAAACTTGACAGCTCGCGACATACTAAATAAAGCAGTCTTGAATCTTTCATCTAATTTCCAATCATCTTTCAGCGTAATCACTTTAGTTTGTATAGTAGTGACACCCTCCACGACAACTGGCAGGTCATCTTCACCGACAGGGAATGGATTCCCACTTACTAATACGAAGAATCTTTGAGAAGTATCATTCTCACTTATTGGTGTCGCAGCGGGAACACTTTGGTAGAACACGCCCGTTCCTATTCCATTTACGCCCACTTCGGACGAATTTTCCACTAAATTTCCTTCCTCGTCACGAGGAAATAAACTTCCACCTGGGGACTCCTCAGTAAAAGTGATCTTATAAACACCAACCGGAAAGTCTGGTTCACTGCCGCCAGTGCCCTGAATAATACTGTCCACACGATAATCAACGGTTCTCACTTCACCTTTGACAGCACATACCCGACCACTATCATTTGCGATATTGTCTTCCTCAATAACCGTTCCGGCAATAGGTTCTGGTATTCTAGTGTCTACTGTAAGCATTCTGCCAAAAATATTCTCACCTTCCACAACGTCTGCCCTGTCCTTAATATCTACCAAGGCTGTGAGGTGAGATCCTACTACGTGAAGTACGTCATCGAAATCAAATGGCACCAGCTCAGAGCCATTATCAAATACTAAGTTATCATCATTAAGCTCTGGGGCATAGGCGCCTATGCATATCGCATAATCACTATAGTGCCGTGCATTAGGACCAGTTCTATATCCTGTTTTGAATGGGTCCAAAAAGTGTATCTTGAAGTCGTTACCGTATATGGGTGCTGTTGAAGATGCTACAGCATGAAAATTGGTGATACTACCTGAGAAATATGATTCCCCAGTCTGAGCTTCTCCTGTTCCTGCAACCGGTCCGGTTGCTTTAAAGCCAGTCAGCCCCTCTCCTTGGTTCTCGTCCTCGACACCCCTATACTCTACGTTAGCTGTTCCATTTCCAGTTCCTGCCGCAACTGCTGTGAATTTAGTTCCGGCTGACGGTGCAGAAACAGGATAAGCTGGTATAATTTCCCCAAAACCCATCGCTGCCTGACGATAGCCTTCTGGATTGTAATGTATGCCAGAAAAGTAGATCGCGCCGGGAGCAGCGTTGAGTTCCGGCACCCAATCTGTATACAAGTCTTTATAGAACACTCTACCTGGCGAGTGGTTTGTGATGCGTGACTTAAATTCAGCATTGATTTTAGGGTTTAAAACTGCAAATGACTCCTCGTATGCACTGGCATCATCCCATGCCTCTGTCGGGTTACTATACGTTTTAGCAGGGCCGCAGATGAAAACCTTTGCTTCAACATGTGATTCAAGCATTCTGTCAATCTGTTCCAAATACTTATCGCAGAGGTGTGTTACCCATTCGTCCTCATCTATGATACCCTGATCTTGACCCGTGCCACGAATACCCATATCATTTCCGCCCATGTTGCAAAACCACAATCTGTGTATCGCGGTATCATCATTGTTTGCAGGATTGTTTGCAGGCAGTCCTTGTACTTTGCCAGACGGACCACCATCAGGGCCAATAGGGTGACGCGCAGCAGGCACTCCATATGTGTACGTTAAACCGGTGGGCGTCCCAATCGATGTAACCACGTCAAAGGCTTCTGCCGTGTCATCATCGGGATCGTCTTTCTGCGATAGGACTAAACGAAATTTAGTCACATCAACGCCTGGTGTGCCGATAATAATGCTATGGACTCTATAATGTTTGCCAGTAACATGCCCAGCAATCTTTGTGGCATCATCGCCAACGATCACAACTTTGTCATTGACAATGATAGCAGTAGAGTCACAAGTAACAGTAAAAAGAGCATCAGTAATAACCAAATTATTGATTGTCGTCCTCGCTGGACGAGCTATTCCAAGCTGGTCATCCACTAGCGTTTCGAGTGTAGCGTACCCAATTGGGTCTACATTGGGCAAAATTGACCAGCCAGCTTCGGAAGCATCAAAAAACCTCTGCACTTTACTACCATCAGTTCTGGTTGAGCCATCTGTTGCCGACCAGCCTTTCTCTTGCAGCGCAGAATTCAAAAAGACGTTGCCTGAAGAGTTCAGTCCATACGCTCCAATATTCAAAGTGCCGGTGACTAATGGATTGTTTATCTCTGTGTCTTGCGCTGCACCGCTAGGCTTGTTACCCTGATATGAAGCTAAAGCCATATTTGAGTCACCTACTCCGACAGCCAGAACTTCCTGACCGGCAAATGGATCAACGGGCCCGCGAATTAAGAGTGCGTTCTTAACTCGGAATTGTGGATTAGCTGGTCCATAGCCGCCGCTACCCATAATAAGAAGTGTAGTACCAATTAAATCCGTTAAATTCGCATCAGCAGACGTATACCAAAGCGTCCGATCAATATAGACATCTATTTGATAACCACTTACGAGTTTGGTTATCGAAAGATCATAAGTTATATGAGAGGCCAGCGTTAGATTGCTCGTCAAGACTGGATTGTTTCCAGCCTCATCGCTCCAGCCGCGAGCCCGCTTACGAAAAGTTAATGCGTTGCCATTGCCAACACCTGTAGTCAAATCACCCAAAGATCCATCGGCATTAATGATTTTTAATGTAAACCCAGTTCTTGCACCAACAGTACTACCAACGACAGCAGATACTCTATAGGTTGTAGGACTGTTATAACCAGTAATACTACCTGTGCCACTGCCATCAGGAGTGTCAGAAACTGTAACAAAATCACCAACTTCAATATCAGCAGCAACGCAAGTGAAGACACCTGACGCAGCAATATCGTTTATAGTCAAATTGGTTGCCGGTATTTTTCTTAACACTAGCTTACCAACTACCTCTAAAAAATGCCATATCCCGCCTAAGAAATAGCCTGCATCACTGCCAGCTATATCGCCAAACACACCAGCTTCAACCTCATAGTGCATTGTAAAGCCTTCACCAGTAGAATGCGTAAGACCGACCCTGTTAGAGAGTTCGGTATTAGACCAGCACAAACCTGTGAAGGTGAGGGGAGATAAGCCGTCAAAGTTCGTAAGTAGAGCACCCTCAGAGCTAAAGTCACTGGGCAAGTACGGAATACCAGAAAGACCTCCAATTTCAGATATGTCTGTTAGCGCAGCGTAGTCAACAACTGCGCTATGTTCTCGGTCACTCCAGCTATAGAAAGCTTTTGGAATAGAGAATCCTTTCTCTACGTAAGGAACTTGCGAATCTGTAGTTCCTCCAACAACGTTCCATTGCTCTTGATTCATATCACCCAGATCGGTAACTAGATATTTAGTCCCTATTGCAAAATCAGTTGCTGCCGTGTCTGTAGTTCCAGCAGCCAAGTTCCATTGCTCTTGAGATGTGTTGCCTATTTTAGTAATCTCGTATACTGTATTTTCCACAAAATCTACAGCTTTGACAATCTGGAAGTCTTGATCACGGGATATAAATGTTCCGTCAGACTTTCGTCCTCTAATTAAACTAACTTCTTTGAGCGAATATTGATCGGTCCTATCCTGAGGCGGAACGGTCTTTAAAATGCTACCTTGCCCCTGTCCTATCAAACCTCTTCGTTTAATACCATATGTACTTTCTGTACTAGATTCCTCATCATCACAAACATAGGCATTATACACACCATCTGCTATTATTTTACCATCGTAATCCAGTGGTTTCACTATGCCATTGAGTATGTTAACTTCTGCTCCGTCTTTATCGAGTTTGAAGATTACGTTTTTCGTAGTATTAGGATGTGGACCAACATGATGTAAAGAAGGAGCATGTGAAAAGTGTACACCATCTGGAGACCCTGTGATATATTCTATATCTATTCTAGCATCTTTATCGCTGTTGATAGACATCAAAGACGGATAACCTTTTATATAGTTAACTATATCTATTCCGTCTCTGTTGATCATCGTTTCTTTAGGCTGGATTCCTATTACAGGCGTTCTGACACTAAATTCTTTTGAGTCACACGTTACAGTAGATAGTTTTATTGTGCCCTCATCACCACCATCGATAAAGTAGCTGCTACCATACTTGTAAAGGTATAAAGGTAAATCAATTCCGGTGTGATCAGAAGAATATACAAGATACTTAAACTTAAAATCTGGATTGTTTAGTATTGGTTTACCAAGACCATTTGAAATAACGAAAGTGTGCATTAGCACCCATCGGGCTGCTCCGTTCTGGGCTGGAACATACGCATAGAATTTAGCACCTACGGCACCGTACCAAGAAAATTCTATTTTATACATGGTAACATCTTCAAAGGATAGTATATAGCCAGATGGGCCATTACCTAAGAGACCGTCACCATTAAAAAGCGTTCTAGGTATAATAGTTTCATACAAAGCTGGTCTCTTTGTTACTCCTACAGAAACTATTGCTTCTTCGCTTTGATCTTCTACACGTAAGCCCTGTCTAAGAAGTAGCTCGTCAGGCATTCTAATTGTACTTCGTCTGACTATATTAAATGTGGAACCCTTTAACTGAAACACATACTCGTCAGTCTCGTTAGAGCATCCCCATTCTATGTAATTAGCATTGCTTGCAGGATCAGTTTGTTGTCTAGTGCCGAAAGTGAATCCGCTTACCCTACCTGGCTGATATCTAAATGTCTTGACGCTTTCCAGAATCACAAAATTCTCTCTAGCGTCTGGATTACCGGGTATTGCAGCATCGGTAAGAAATTGTTTTATTGTGTTAATATCATTAGAATTTAGTGTGTCACCCGGAAAGTCGAATTCGTCATCTCTAATTTTTTGCCACGCTATTGTCCATCGCTCAACCTGATAAAGAGAATCTTCTACATCATCACCATACTCTACATCTAAAAAGGTATTAGCATTTGAAAATAGTGCGTCACTTGGACGAAACTCTATATCTATTGCTGTCTCACTACTATTGATTATATCTATATTTTCGTTTAAGAAATTTCTCTTAGCAAATTCTATATTAGTGTCTTTAAATGTCTCGTATAGATGCCTTCCCATGGCTATAAAGTTCATATACTTTTTAACATTTGGCTTTATGTCGGAGATAGACTCATCTCTTGCTAAGGGGCTGCCCGGAAATCCATATTGTACAGGGAAAGATTTTAAGTATAGTGCCTGTTCCCTCGTCTCTTCATAAAATCTTGGATTAGTTCTATCTCCATATATAGGATTTTTTCTAAGATACCATTCATACGGATATGCTGCGCTTGAATATCTTTGATATGTCCAATTCTCTTCATCTATTCCATATGAAGAGACATCTGAAAATAAGCTGAGGCTGGTTTCTGATCTAGGAACACCTAATAAAGAATTACTGACTGCTGAAGTTTCTGGAAACTGTTCTTCCACAGGCGCACTGATGGGCGGTGTGTTGTACATATTGTTGACATGAATTGATGTTGCTCCAGAAGAAAGAGAAAATGCATTTAATGTGACTTCCTCATCGGTCACCAAAGGAGTGCCAGCTGGATCGTATAGAAGAGACCCCTCTATGTCAACCAACTGAGTAAACTCTCTAGTTACTGGTGCTGGTGTTCTATCGAACCCCAGTTTTATTTTCGGCTTTACCGAAGCTTTTGGTGTAGAAGGCGTTTTAATATAAGTTAAGCCAGTTGGCGTACCTTGAAGTGTAGTCAAAGCAACATCAGTAATTGTAGTTAACGTAAATCCGGTTCTTGCGTAAGGATTACCTTCAACAGCAGATACTTTATAAGTGGTCGGATTGGCATAACCACTAATACTAATACCATCTACAGTTGGCTCAACAATTTCGCCAGAAATTGTGACCAAATCACCGACATCAATATCCGCACTAGCGCAGGTGAAACCACCTGACGCAGTGGAGATTACAACTATATTTAATGCTGACATTGTTTACTGTTCTTCCCAAGTTACACCCAAGCTTATTAATTCTGCGTCAGCCGGTGTTACTGCTGTATCAGAATCTACTGTGAAATAAAGAGTATCTGCTTGATCTGTCAAAGGAAACGATAGATATTCTTTATTGTAATCAAAGTAAGGACTTAGGTCAATCTGTTCTGTTCCTTGTTGTAAGTATATAGTCGCTACGTTAATACCTGTTCCGGGTATAGGAACAACCGTATCATTAGCAATCACCACTGAACTTAGTCCTTCTTTTTCAATAGTAGCGCCTCGAGTTACAACATTACCAGCTTTTTCTTCCGCTAAAGGTGTCCATCTTTTATCTGGAAGGAAGTTCTCAATGTTCTTCAATATGACTATACCGTTGAAAGATTGTAGCAGTTCGAAGTAATAGGAATCTGAAGTTCTATACAGTCTTCCGAATATTGTCACTCTATCGACATCGACAGTCGCTCTAAACCATCCGTAGATTTCTTCACCGTCAATTAAATATGTTCCTGTACTAGCCGTTACCGCGCTTTCCGTAACTGCAAGAGGAGCATTTGATGCATCTACAGTGTAGTCAGTAGTCAACTTAAGAGTGCCATTGGGTACAGTGCTAGTCTGAAAGATTGGAGTCTTTCTAAAGCGAAGTCTTACAGGATTTCCGCCAGTGTTTGAAGTAGATAGTTTTGTTGGATATACCTGAACTCTATTTCTAACGGCCTCTCCCTGACTTGCACTGAGTATGACTTTCTTAGTTTCTAAACCGTAAGTAGAATTTGCTCTATCAGCAAGAAACTTAAATGCGCCAGTTCCCACTGGAGTAGCAGATAGGAATGCATGAGTCTCATTAGCAAAAATTACTTTAATGTTTTGATCAGCACTGTTTGCCGTCCTAAAAGTTGCTCCCATAAAGAAAGATGGTTTAATATTCGCATAGCTACCGTCAATAGTCGAACCGCTCACTGGAATACAAGGAGTAGACACTCCATCTAAATTTACATTGGTAAGACTGGCAGTTGACCCCCATTGCTTACCATAAGCTAATGTTTGTTCTTCGTTGTTGTGACTATATAATCGAACTGTTCCTCTATCTCCACCATCGATATAATATGAAGCACCGTATTTGATGATATTATCCGATCCCGGTGCACCATATCCTTGATCACTCGTCACGTCTTCATCGAGCAGACCTAAAGATTGCTGATCACCACCTCCATAGACAGTGTACGTAATTGGCAGAGTAGCGTTACCTAGAGAAGAAATCTTCATTTGGTTAGATGCTCGTAGGTGATGCACTCGAACCCAACGTGCTTCTCCATTCTCGACCGGAACATATGCTAAGAAGAGGGCTCCTACAGCACCGTACCAAGAAAATTCAATCTTGAGCATAGTCACTTTAGTGAAGTCGAATTTATATAGACTATCTGTTTTTTGTATTACACCATCGACTACATAATGCTGTCCAGGTCTAGCTATACCACTTTCTCCAGTTGCAACATCGCTATAAACTCTAGGATTTGGCTCAGGACCATCGACTGGAACTGATCTAATACCATCTAATATGTCGTGACTAAATCGTGAGCGAGGCACTCGATAGTCGTACACTCCATAAAACTCTGGTCGTACATTATTCTTAATCCAGTTAATGTATTCTGGCTCAAAGTTAACATTATCAATCTGCGTACACATAGTATTCAGATTAGCAGGTTCGCCTATATCCGTTGCAGTGTTGATATATCCAGTCAAGTAATCAAAGCCATCATTTTCTTTTAAGTTATACTTATTTGAATACATGTAGGGAAATACCATTCCCTCTGGAAAATTATCAGTGTCTTGGATTGCGCCCGCGGTCTGTCCCCCGACAGCCGTACCGTAGATATCGGGATCATACTGATCTTTAGGAAAGATGAACGGTACTACTAATTCGAAAGAAATATCACCTACGTAGTTCGCCGCATTGGTGGAATCTAGATTGTCTGCGGATACCACGAGACCAGTGCCAGCAGAATCTATCAGAGTGAACTCGTTGCCTTTGGGACCATAGACTCTTTTGACTTTATATATGGTGTCCTTCTTAAGAGCGCCGTACACTGTATCTGCACTTGTATATTTCAGTTTAACATGTTGTCCAAAAGTTACGTGACCTTTAGATAGTCTGAATCTATTAGTGGCTGCATCGGCAACAGCATGGATGCTCTCAATAGGCTTAAGAAGCGTTGGGTCATATACTGCGGCATGAGTCACGATAAGACCGTCTCGCATAGCAACTAAGTTACCAGCAAATCCGCGATTACCTAGTACCATACTTTCAATATCTTCTACTGAAAAATTACCGATAACTCTGTTGGACAAAGCGGTTAGCTTAAGATATTCGGCACTAGTAGAGGCGATACCGTATGATATCAAATCAGCCTTAATGTAAGCAGCAAGGTGTGTGTGACGCTCAATTTCTTCTAAAGTTCCATCTGCTGCCGTTTGCGAGTAGATGGACATTCCAAAGCCTGGCGTGGCTACAGCATCAGTGCCTCCAAGCTCTCGACCGTTTTTGAAGTACATACTCATATTATACTTTGTTTCTGCTTCACCACCGCCGGCAATATCATTTCTATAACCGTCAATGATGTAACCAAGGTCTCGCTGGCACTTGTATTTAATATCTGCTGTTGAAAGGTCTAAATCAAAACTTAATCCACTTGTTGGGACATCATAGTCAGTTAAAGGTACTGCTACTCCATTGCCAAGAGCAGTAAAAATTAATCCAGTGGTTGCACCGTTGGTGCCGACCACAAGCGAAGCCGGCGCACTGGTCGACAGCGCAGCAGAAGCGACCGTAGGGGTTCCAACAGTTTTTAATGTAAACCCAGTTCTTGTATTTACAGTACCACCCGAGACAGCAGATACTTTATAAGTTCCTGAAGTCATAGTGGAAACACTTCCCGTACCAGAAACTGTAACATAATCACCAACATCAATATCAGCAGCAGAGCAAGTGAAGCCACCTGTCGCGTTATCCATGACAACTGTGCCCAGTGTTGTGTTCTGTGTCACCGATGCTACTACATATGCCCAATAATGCATCTTGGCAGAGAAGATCGTATCGATCACACTTCTATTGCCGTAATTATCTGCTTCGACCGTGGTCACACCAAGCTGAGAAGTGACCCCAGCAGATCCACCAAATGCATCTTCGGTAATTTCTGTCAACGTAAGAAGTTTGGCTGCGCCAGCGGCACTAAGACCCGCGAGCGGCTGTCCAGCACCTTGCGCTAAAGTATTCAGCTGGCTTTTCAGAGCATTATGTATAACTTGTTCGAATACCACAATATCTGGAAATATTCCTGAAGCGTAGTTAGTGGTGTTAAGCTTGGTGTGCATGTTGCCGCCAGATTCCATATCTAGCAGATACATGTCGATCCAGTAATCTAAATCGCGCTTACACTTCGCTTCGATAATTTCAGCACTTGTGGCGGGTGCGTCAGTTGCTGCATCGATAGCCAGAGCCAAATCTGCGTAAAAACTACCTCGACCTGCAGCAAGGTATGTTGCCGTATCGGTAATGACGTAACCGTTCACCGTAGTACCTACGCCGGGGGGAGAGATAGTTTTGTTACCAGCAGTGGGATTGTATGTACCAGTAGCAGAATTAGTGACAACAGCCAGTGCAGCATCGACAAGAGCAAAACGATTCCTAGTTATTAATGCTCTATCTTTAGCAAATAAGATTGTTGGTTGAGACACGGTCTCTTTTGTGCCTTGGCCGACAATTCGATAATCGTCAATCTGTGTTGCCCCAATCCTTCCCGTGGGTGTGCCACCTTTGAGAAATTGACCATATTGACCAACAACGCCAGTAGGAGATACTGGACATTTTAAGAGAGACTGTGAACGTCTTACTACAGAGAAGTTATCTCCTTCTGCATTGTTTCTAGTTTCCCAAAAGTATCCATCGTAGTTATCATAGATTCCAAACTTTCGAATAGCAGGATTCTGTACGAAAGACTTTTTAGATACACTACTCTTAACACCAAATGTTGCTGCTGAAACACGACCAGGTTGATACCTGAAAAATCTTTTAGATGTGAGAACTGCGGTTTTATTAACGGGAGCTTCTACTAATGCTCCAGCTTCGCTTGGTAGATGTTTGATACCGTAACCAGTGATGTAACTATTAGGTGATGTCGACCATTCTGTGGGGTTGACATCATACGTATTAACGTCTGCGAATATACCCAAAGCAACTTCAGCCCTAGGAATACCTAGAAGTGATAACGCAACTTCAGATTGAATTTTATTCTGTTCTTCAACCGGTATGGGGGTTT
>Ga0209502_10001492_pt1 | contig 21226 bp, 16 predicted proteins | sample ArcticOcean_MG_C_10_FD_187442 | JGI IMG/M metagenome (GOLD analysis project Ga0209502, IMG submission 187442) | Marine microbial communities from western Arctic Ocean - ArcticOcean_MG_CB11_90 (SPAdes) (version 2) | ecosystem: Environmental > Aquatic > Marine > Oceanic | place: Arctic Ocean... | reverse complement strand
AAAATCTCACTTTAGACCTCTAAGGAACTCGAATTAAGAAACAGAGCTTGCTCTGTTTTTTTTCGTCTAAAATTTACGCAAGTAACTTAATCATTACACCGGCTGCGATAGCCGATCCAATGACGCCTGCAATATTAGGACCCATGGCATGCATCAAGAGATGGTTTTGCGAATTGGCTTCAAGCCCAACCTTGTTTACTACCCTTGCTGCCATAGGAACTGCCGATACGCCGGCGGCACCGATCAAGGGATTAATTTTTTTTGTACTGAAAAGATTAATAAGCTTAGCTACTAATATTCCAGATGCTGTTCCTATAGCAAAGGCTATTATCCCAAGGAGAAGTATTCCCAATGTCTCTGGTGTTAAGAATTTATCTGCCGCAAGCTTAGAGCCAACGGATAGACCTAGAATAATAGTGACGATATTAATCAGAGAATTTTGCGCAACATCACTTAACCTGTCGACAACCAAAGACTCCTTCATTAAATTTCCTAAACATAGCATTCCCAGTAAAGGTGCAGCACTAGGAAGTAGCAAACCTACCAAGAGTAAAAGAACTATGGGAAAGACTATCTTCTCCCTTTGGGAGACATGCCTTAATTGAACCATGGTAATTTCTCTTTCTTTTTTAGTAGTAAGGGCTCTCATTATCGGTGGTTGAATGAGAGGCACTAGGGCCATGTATGAGTATGCAGCAACAGCTATTGCTCCAAGCAATTCGGGCGCAAGTATCGATGAGACATAAATAGCAGTCGGCCCGTCGGCTCCTCCTATTATCCCAATTGCAGCAGCCTGCTTTAATGTAAAGTCTATAAGGCCATAGTGATTTAAGAGAAGGGCACCCATAACAGTAACAAAAATACCAAATTGCGCTGCCGCTCCCAGGATCAATGTCTTAGGGTTTGATAGAAGCGGACCAAAGTCTGTCATGGCTCCTACGCCCATGAAGATTAAAAGGGGCGCAATCCCAGATCCTATTGCCACCTCATAAAAGGTATAAAGAATGCCTGGCTTGTATCCCATACCCTGGGCTGAATTATTGATTGAAATAAGGTCAGAAAATGATGCATTTTTAATTGCTGCACTTATGTCCTGACCTACATCAAAATAATCTAAAAGAATATTATTAATGTGATCAAGGTTATTTGCATAAATTAGTTTTTCAATTGGGCTAAGCGAAAGACCTATCTCAGGTATGTTAGTTAAGAGTGCTCCAAATCCTATTGGTAATAAAAGTAATGGCTCAAATTTTTTATTTATAGCAAGGTAAAGGAGAAGCAAGCCAACCATAATCATGATCGACTGACCGCCTGTTAAGCTAAATATACCTAGACTGCCAAGAAAATCTGTAAAACTCATTACTCTACTACCTCAAACAAGGGATCGCCTGCCGAGACCTTATCCCCATTTTTAACGAATATTTTTATAACCTTTCCTGATACTGGAGTTTTAATGGTAGTTTCCATTTTCATGGCCTCTAGAACTATAACCGTATCATCAAGGGCCACACTTTCATTTTCATTTTTAACTATTTTAAAAATATTTCCACTTAATGGGGCATTTATTACAACCCCACTGGCATTAACAGAGTTGGTATTGCCTACCTCTTTTTTTATTAAATTATTTTCATCGAAGATCTCAGGTTCGCCGGTCTTGGAATACTTGACCAGATACTCAGACTCATTAATTAATACTTTATAGAAATTATCTTTGTCTTGGGTAAACTCAAGAGGGGCACTTTCAAAGAATTCTGGATTATCTTTATTTTCAAAGAACTGAACCCCTACTTCTGGAAATAAGGCATAGGTTAGGATGTTTTCTTCGTTTGCCTCTATTGCTATATTCTTTTCTTTTATTAAGGAAATAAAATTTTGTTTTGTCTGAATGAATTCGTCATTACTCAGCAAGTCAGCAGGCCTGCAGGTTATGGGCAGCTCACCATTTAAAGTTTTTTCCTGTAGGGCTTTATTTACAGGTGACGGGGTAGATCCGTACTCACCCTTTAGCAATGAGGCAGTTTCCTTTGTGATTGTTTTGTATCTCTCGTTGCCAAGCACATTTATTACAGCCTGAGTTCCAACTATTTGCGAGGTGGGAGTTACAAGAGGTATAAAGCCCAAATCAGACCTGACCTTTGGTATTTCATCTATAACTTCATCAAACCTATCAATTGCATTTTGTTCTTTGAGTTGATTCTCAAGGTTTGTAAGCATGCCGCCTGGCACCTGTGAACTTATTATTCTTGCGTCGACCCCTCTAAGGGATCCCTCAAATTCAGAATATTTTTTTCTTATCTTTCTAAAATGAGTTGCAATAGGTACAAGTTTTTCTAGATCAATATTTGTGTCATATTTCGTATTATTAAGAATACCAATAAGTGTTTCGGTTGGGGAGTGACCATAGGTCATGCTCATAGAAGATATTGATGTATCTACATTATCAAGGCCTGCTTCAATACACTTAATAGCCGTTGTCGTAGACATTCCTGTTGTTGCATGACTATGAAGATGAATAGGAATTTCAATTTTTTCTTTGAGCGTTGATACAAGCTCAAAACCCACATAGGGATCAAGCAAGCCAGCCATATCTTTAATTGCCAATGAATGACATCCAAAGTCTTGAAGTCTTAAGGACAAATCAACCCATGTATCTAAATTATGAGCAGGACTAGTTGTATATGAAATTGTTCCTTGTGCGTGACCTTCAAAATCTATAGTTGCTTTTATAGCTGTTTCCATATTCCTTGAATCGTTCAAGGCGTCAAAAATTCTAAATACATCAACCCCATTATTTTTAGCTTTCTCAATAAACTTAATTACAACATCATCGGCATAGTGCTTATACCCCAAGAGATTTTGTCCTCTTAGAAGCATTTGCTGCGGTGTTAACGGCATCTGCTGTTTAATTTTTCTAATTCTCTCCCACGGATCCTCACCTAGATATCTAATACATGAATCAAATATTGCTCCACCCCAGGATTCAACAGACCAAAAACCAGCTGAATCTATATCTTTTAGAACAGCTTCCATATCCTCATACCTTAGGCGTGTTGCAAGAAGTGATTGATGGCCGTCCCTTAGAACAACCTCTGTTATTCCTATTTTTTTTGTATCCATTATGAAATTCTCTTATTTATATGATTTATTATTTTTTTATGATCGCTTGATATCAATTTCCCAGACTCTTTATTATCTTGCTTCGTTTGGCTTAAAGTTTCATTGAAGAGAATAGATGAAATATAGATAAGTACTATCAATAAACCCAGAAACATAAATACAGTGAACATGCCTGTAAGCATTAGGGTTATACCCTCGTTTACAATTAAAGAATTATTCATTTATAAATATATATTAGTTTAATTTTATCTAATCACTTAACTTAGATATAGATATCATTATCCTTTTTTGTTTAGGCAAAATATTATAGCTTATTATTTATTATTTAATGAAAGTATTATACAATATACTTAATATAACATATTAAATGTAAATTATTTACATTTATTAAAATAGACAAAAATGAAAGTAGCAATAAATGGATTTGGAAGAATAGGAAAAAATATAACAAGACACCTGATTGAAGCCGGCGGCTTAAATGGGCTGGATGGTGATCTGGAGTTAGTTGCTATAAATGATCTTGGCGATATTCGCTCTAACGCTCATCTATTAAAATTTGATTCCATTCATGGACAAATATCAAACAATGTTTCAAACAGCGAATCTGAAATAAATATAGACAACTCCTCTATTAAATATTTCTCAGAACGCGATCCATCTAATCTTCCATGGTCCGAGCTTGGCATTGATCTAGTTTTTGAATGTACGGGATTTTTTACAAGTAGGGAGGGCGCATCAAAACACCTCGAAGCTGGTGCAGGAAGGGTTTTAATTTCAGCTCCTGCTCAGAACCCAGATAAGACAATTGTTTATGGCGTAAACCACGATGCACTTTTACCTACTGACAGAGTTATTTCCAATGCCTCATGTACTACCAACTGCTTAGCGCCACTTGCAAAAGTTATAAATGACCACTTTGTCATTAAAAGCGGTCTCGTTAATACGATCCATGCAAATACCAACGATCAGAGTTTATTAGATGTAGCTCACTCGGATCTATATAGAGCAAGAGCAGCGTCAGCTTCGATTATTCCCTCAAAGACTGGAGCTGCAAAGGCCATCGGTCTCGTCATTCCTGAGCTTGAAGGCAAGCTTAATGGAATGGCTACAAGAGTACCTGTTCTAAATGTTTCATTGCTTGATCTTACTTTCGAGACAGAGAAGAATTTTGAAATAGATGAGCTCATTAGCATTATTAAAAATGCATCAAAGAACGAACTTAACGGGGTGCTCTCTATTTGCGATCTTCCTCTTGTAAGCTCTGATTTCAATCACAATGATTCTTCGTGTATATTCGATACAAATCATATCTATAAAATTGGAAATCAAACTAAAATACTTGCTTGGTATGATAACGAGTGGGGTTTTTCAAAGAGAATGGTTGAGATGGGTTTATATATTGATCAGATATCCTCTATTTCCTTAAAAGAAACTGCTTAAAAGCCTATTTTAGGTATAATCCTAGGCGTTATTAGATTAATATGCATTTATAATGACTTTTACAAGAACAAAAATTATTTGCACCATTGGGCCAGCAACTCAGGACCTTAATTCACTAAAAAAACTCCATAAAAATGGAATGAATGTAGCGAGAATTAATATGTCTCATGCAAACCATAAATCAGCTAAAGTTGTTATTGACCGTATTCATAAAATTAATAATGACCCTAAGTTAGATTATGGAAAGATAGGAATTTTACTTGATACCCAAGGTCCTGAAATACGAACAGGTGATACTGAGATAACACTTGATCTTAAAGTTGGAGACGAAGTAACTCTTACAGTTAGAGATGAAGTTGACGTAGAGACCTCTTCAATAAAAATTAATTACAAAGACTTAATTCAAAGTGTTAGCAAGGGATCTAGAATAACGGTTGATAACGGGCTTATTAATTTTAAAGTTTTATCTAAAGACGAGGAAACTCTTTTATGTAAAGTTCTCGATGGAGGAAAACTTGGTTCCAAGAGACATGTTAATTTACCTGGTGTCAGAGTTAACCTACCATCCATAACATCAAAGGATCTTGAGGATATAAATTTTGGTATACAAAATGGCGTTGATTTTATTGCCCTATCATTTGTGAGAAACAGCGAAGATCTTGAGAGTCTTCAGGAAATTTTAGATAAGAAAAAATCAAAAGCTAAAATTATAGCTAAGATTGAAAATCAAGAAGGCCTTGATAATATTCATGACATTAGTAAAGCATCATGGGGTGTCATGGTTGCAAGAGGAGATCTCGGTATAGAGACAAGCTTAACGGACCTTCCAAATATTCAGAGACGAATAATGCATGCATGCGCTAAGTGGGGCAGAAGATCTATTGTAGCAACGCATTTGCTTGAATCTATGATTGACAACCCAACTCCAACGAGAGCTGAGGTTACTGATATTGCTAATGCTATTTACGAAGGTGCAGATGCGGTTATGTTATCTGGTGAGACAAGCGTGGGTAAATACCCAGTTGAATGTGTTAGATTTTTAAAATCTATTGCTGAGAAAACTGAAAAATTTAAAACCCTTGAATATGAGAAAAGTCTTCGACCTAATACAGACTGGCAGCATATAGGTGTTGCAGCTAAAAATTTAGCTGAATCAATACAAGCAGATGGAATTATTGCCATAACAAGAACAGGGAAGACAGCAAATTATATTTCAAATGCCAAGCCTAGCGGTATTCCAATTTTTACGTTTACGGGAAATAAAAAAACTCTTACACAGCTAACTCTTGTTGGATCAACAATACCATTTTATTTATCAAATTTATCAAATCATGAGAAAACACTTCAAAGTGTAACGAAGATACTTAAGAAATATTACGGTAAAACAGGTTTAAAACTTATTATGGTTTCTGGTATTTTTTCCGAAGAGCACTCCGAGGCTATTCAAATAATTAATATATAAAATGTTTGATACTTTTATTGAAAGCACCTTGTTAATGTTTGTTGCTATAGACCCGATCTCATTAATTCCTATTTTTGCTGGCTTGACCTCTGGATTAAATAAACAACAAGTTAAATCAATCTACATAAGAGCCTCTGTAGTATCTTTATTGGTTCTCTCATTATTTTGGCTTTTTGGTAATGCAATTCTTGATGCTATGAATATAAGCATGGATTCATTTAGAATTATTGGTGGCTTATTTCTTATTGTTATAGCCTTCCAAATGGTTTTTGAGCAAAGGCAGGTAAGAAGACAGAATACAGCAGATACAGCTATTGATGACGAGACGATTCAATCAATAGCAATTTTTCCTTTATCAATTCCTTTAATTGCTGGTCCGGGGGCTATGGCAACTAGTCTTTTATTATCAAAAGAGTCGTATGCAAACTTTGCTGATGCGGCTGTTTCCTACTCACCGATTCCTTTAGTTATTTTTATTGCATTCATCGCAATGTGGCTTTCATCAAAATTATCATCTAAGTTAGGCCCAACCATTCTTACCGTTGTTCAAAAAATATTTGGATTATTACTCGGAGCCCTTGCTATTGAGTTTGTTATAGAAGGGATACAAAATTCTTTTAATTTAGCCTAAAGATGAATGATTTATCTAAATCAATATACCTAGCTTTACTGGACGGCATTAATAACAATGGTTATGCAAGTTTTATAGTGAGCGGGGGATCGAGCCCAATCAAGATATTTAATGAGTTAAGTGAGTCTAACCTAAACTGGTCAAAGGTTTATATCTCACTGGTAGATGATAGGTCTGTTTCAAGCAAACATATTGATTCAAATGAAAAGCTCTTAAAAGAAAACTTATTAATTAATAATGCCTCAAATGCTAACTTCATCTCTTTAAAATCTAACCCTGAAAAGGTTCTAGAGATGAGCAGGCCTTTTGATGTTATGTTACTTGGCATGGGTGAGGATGGGCATTTTGCATCCCTGTTTCCTTCATTAATAAATACATCTAATTACTTTAATTTATTAGCTGATCCTGGGATTATATATACAGAACCAATGGGAAGTCCTTGTCATAAAAGGATTAGCATGAATTTATCTATGATTATTGAATCAAAGAAAGTAGTACTTTTAATCTCTAATGAAAAAAAATTATCTCTATTAAGTGAAGCATATGAAAACAATCTATTGCCTCTATATTATTTACTAGCTCAGGAAAGGGTTGATGTGGAGATTGTTAAAACCTTTTAAGTTAGATTAAGGAACCTTAAACCCTTGTTTTTTCAATATTTCTTATGACTTCTTCCTTGCTTACATCAATATTTGAACCAAATCGAGCCTGAACCGTAGCTGATAATATATCAATAATAGCAAGATGTGCCAACCTTGACGTCATAGGAATGTGAAGATTATTTTCTAGAGGAGCATCTATGTGAAGGACCACATCAGATAATTTTGCTAGTGGCGAGTTCTTGGATGTAAGAGCAATTGTTTGCACGTTATTTTTCTTAGCAACCTTTGCAGTTTGGACTATCTCAGCAGTTCTTCCTGTGAAGGATATTAAAACAAGAATGTCGTCCTCTCTCATCATTGATGCAATCATTCTCTGATTTATATAATCAATGTGTGCCACAACAGGGATACCAAACCTAAAAAACTTGTGCTGAGCATCAAGAGCTACAGGTCCTGATCCACCTAAACCAAAAAAAGTAATACTTTTAGCAGTTGCAAGCATGTTTGTGGCCTTATCAATAGCCGATGGGTTTAAGTTTTGTCCAACACTGACAACTGTGGACTGGATATCACTCATAACTCTTTTAACAATCTCAGGAGTATCTTTATCTACATTGAATCTTTCCAATAACATTGAATTTGTATTAGTTGTTTCTTGTGCAATTTGTATCTTGAAGGCAGGGTAGCCAGAAAAGCCTAGTTTTTTACAGAATCTATTTACAGTGGGAAGACTAACACCAGACTGAAGGGCTAATGAAGATATAGACTGGTTTATTACCTTTGATGGGTTGTTTAGAACCTCTAATGCAATTTTCTTTTCAGATTTACTTAGCTTAGTCTCACCATTTACAAGGTTTTCAAGTATCATATTATTGTATATATAATGTTTAAGTAATTTATTTACATAAACTAATCAATTATTATACATTTTATGTAATTTATTTACAATATAATAAATTTTAACTAGATATTGTATATTTTTAACAAATTCTAAAGTAAAATTAACCTATTGAAATAAAAGATTACAGGGAGTTAATTTGCCAAAAGATCTAGATCCAATTGAGACAAGTGAATGGTTGGATGCAATAAGTAGCGTTATAGAAGAAGAGGGTATTGAAAGAGCCTCCTTTTTAATGACTAAATTAGCAAAAAAATTAAATGAAGAAGGTGCTATCCCTTCCTACAACCTAACAACCCCTTTCCGTAACTCTATTCCTGTTAAAGATCAGGCCTCCATGCCTGGTGATTTGTTTATGGAGAGAAAAATAAGATCTCTAATAAGATGGAATGCATTAGCAATTGTTTTAAGAGCAAATAAAAATGATGATGATCTTGGGGGTCATGTCTCAACATTTTCATCTGCAGCTACTTTATATGATATTGGTTTTAATTATTTTTTTAGAGGCTCAAACGGGCAACTTGAAGATTTAATTTATTATCAAGGTCATTGCTCTCCAGGAATTTATGCTCGAAGTTTTCTAGAAGGCTATCTCAACGAAGAAGACTTAGATAACTTTAGGAGAGAAGTTGAAAAGCCTGGATTGTCTTCTTATCCCCATCCTTGGTTGATGCCAGAGTATTGGCAGTTTCCTACTGTTTCTATGGGATTGGGTCCAATATTGGGCATATATCAAGCTCATATTATGAGGTACATGTCCGCACGTGGCTTGGTACCTAGAGATGATCGTAAGGTCTGGGTTTTTTGTGGTGATGGCGAGATGGATGAGCCTGAGTCAAAAGGAGCTATTGCTTTAGCAGGACGAGAGCAGTTAGAGAACTTAATTTTTGTTATTAATTGCAATCTTCAAAGATTAGACGGCCCTGTAAGAGGTAATGGATCAATTATTCAAGAGCTTGAAGGTTCGTTTAGAGGTGCTGGCTGGAATGTAATTAAGGTTGTATGGGGGAGACATTGGGATCCTATAATGGCTAAAGATAAAGAGGGAAAACTCCAAGATATTATGGACGCTGTTCTTGATGGGGAGCTTCAAAACTTTAAATCTAAAGGAGGCGCCTACACAAGAGAGAACTTTTTTGCAAAAGATCCGGATGTATTAGAAATTGTTAAAGACTTAACAGATGAAGATATATACAAGCTAAATAGAGGGGGGCATGATCCTTATAAAGTCTATGCTGCATATCATAAGGCAGTTAATTCAAAAGGTGCACCTACTGTTATATTAGCCCTTACATCAAAAGGTTACGGAATAGGTTCTAGGGAGGCTGACAATACAACCCATCAAGTAAAAAAACTATCATTAGATAATATAAAGGCTTTCAGAGATAAGTTTAATATTCCCGTAACAGATGATGACATAGAAAATATTCCCTATGTTAGACCTGCTGACGATTCGCCTGAAATTCAATATCTCAAGAAAACAAGAGATTCCCTTGGTGGCCCTATCCCTAGAAGAAGAAATATTTCAGAAGTTCTAAGTATTCCTGATGACAAGGCTTTCTCAAAACTATATGAGGGAACAGATGAAAGAAAAATATCTACAACAATGGCTACTGTAAGAATTATTACTGATTTATTAAAAGATAAAGAAATTGGTAAAAGGATAGTTCCAATTGTTCCAGATGAGGCAAGAACCTTTGGAATGGAGGCTTTATTCAGACAAGTTGGTATTTACTCATCCGCTGGGCAAAATTATGAACCCGAGGATGCTGATAAAGTAATGTGGTACAAGGAATCAAAAGATGGCGTGATGCTAGAAGAGGGGATTACTGAGGCAGGAGCATTCTCAGCATGGTCTGCTTTAGCAACGGCTTATTCAACTTATGACTATCCAATGATTCCATTTTATTTATTTTATTCAATGTTTGGATTTCAGCGTATTCATGATCTAGCATGGGCTGCCGGAGATGCCCAGGCTAAAGGGTTTCTTATAGGAGCAACATCTGGAAGGACAACTCTTAATGGCGAGGGCCTTCAACATCAAGATGGTCACAGCCATGTCCTTTCTTCTACTATTCCAAATTGTCTATCTTATGATCCAGCTTTTGCATATGAAGTCGCTGTAATTATTAAAGATGGTATTAAGAAGATGTATGTAGATCAAGAAAATTATTTCTATTATATAACTACAACAAATGAAAATTATGAACACCCAGAAATGATTGAGGGTTCAGAAGAGGCAATTATTAAAGGAATGCATAAGATAGAAGGCTCTAAAATACCTGCCGTTAGATTGATTGGTTCAGGTGCAATTCTTAGAGAGTCTATTAAAGCCAAAGCTATTTTACAAAATTATAATATTGATTCCGAGGTATGGAGCGTTACTAGTTTTAATTTATTAAGAAAAGATGGCATGGAGATTGAAAGGTTTAATCAATTAAATCCCAATCTTGATGAAAAACTATCTTATGTTGAACAATGCTTTGATACTAAATCTATTCCAGTGATAGCCTCTACTGATTATATGAGATCTTATGCTGAGCAAATAAGACCATATATAAAAAGCAGTTATACCGTTTTAGGAACTGATGGTTTCGGAAGAAGTGATTCCCGTGAGATGTTAAGAGGTTTTTTTGAAATTAATGCTAATAGTATTGTTAGAGCTTCTGCATACTCACTCTTTAAAGAGGGTGTTATTGATAAGGTGCAATTAGACAAGATATATCTTGATATGGGTGTTGATCCTTCTAAACCAAATCCTTGGGAAGCTTAATGTCAGAATTAAACACAATTAATATACCCGACCTTGGTGATGTTGAAGAGGTTGAGGTTATTGAAATTTGTGTTGAGATTGGCCAAACCGTAGACTCAGAAGACTCGATTATGGTTCTAGAGACTGATAAAGCTGCTATGGAAATACCAGCTTCTGTGAGTGGCGTTATTAAATCCATTCATATTGCAGTTGGAGATATGGTTAAGCAAGGCCTACCTTTTGTTGAGATTGAGGTTGCTTCCAGCAGACCTGCAAAAGATAATGAGTCTTTAGAAGTATCTCCTTCGGAAACACTAGCTACAAAAGAGGTAATTAAAACAACAGCAGCTTCTATTGCGCCTGCATCTATAGGTCATAATAATTCATCTATACATTCAGGACCGGCAGTAAGAAAACTAGCCAGAGAATTTGGTATAAATCTTAAAGAAGTAAAGGGATCAGGTCCAAAAGAAAGAATCTTAAAAGAAGACCTCCATGCATTTGTTTCATATAGATTAAGCAATAAAGATCAGGTAGGATTTCAGCCATCTCAACCAGATATTGATTACTCTAAATGGGGTGATGTTAAAATTGAAAAGTTATCTAAATTTCAAAAAACAGCTAGTAAAAATCTACATACATCATGGATTAATATCCCGCATGTTACCCAGCATGATGATGCTAATATTACTGACTTATTATTACTAAGATCCGCACTTAATATTGAATACAAGGCAAAGGTTTCGCCTTTAGCATTTATTATAAAAGCAACCGTTGAGACAATTAAGCTATTCCCAACAATGAATACCTCTCTAACTTCATCGCTGGATAGTTTAGTTCAAAAAAATTATTTCAACATAGGTATTGCAGTAGACACCCCTGATGGACTCATAGTTCCAAATATCAAGGATGCAGATAAAAAATCTATTCTACAAATATCTGACGAAGTTTATAACCTTGCAAAACTTGCTAAAAATAGAAAGCTGAAAGTTGATCAGTTAAAAGGTGCTACATTTACAATCTCCTCACTTAGTGGAGTAGGCGGAAAGTACTTTACTCCTATAATTAACCCTCCAGAAGTAGGAATACTCGGCTTATCAAAAACTTTTGACAGCCTATCTCTAGTTGATGAAAAGGTTATATCTACAAAAAAAATGCCTGTTTCCCTGTCTTATGACCACAGGGTTGTAAATGGAGCTTACGCTGCCAAGTTTATCACTGAGTTTTCAAATCAACTTAATAGAATAGAATTTTTAAAGGAATCTTTTAATGAGTCTTAACACATTTACAATTTATCTTTTTGGAGGAACTGGCGACCTTTCTAAGAGGAAGTTACTTCCAGCAATTTTTAGACAAGAAACACTTTCATCAATTGATCATGAGAGTCAAATAATTGGGATTGGTTCAAAAGACATGTCATTAGATGAATATGTATCTATGGTAAAAGAATCTCTATCAAATCACTTTAATGGCTTTGATCCTAGCGGGGAGGCTTGGACAAGGTTTTCAATGAGGCTTGGTTATAAGAAGTTAGATATTAATTCAGATTCAGATTGGGAAAAATTTGGTGAAATCCCACAAGATAGACCGATTATTTATTATTTAGCAACACCGCCAAGTTTATATAAAGTTATCTCGAAAAACTTAAAATCTGGTAACTTAATTAATGATAATTCAAGAATAGTTGTTGAAAAGCCTATTGGCTCTGATCTTAAAACAGCTAATGAGATTAATGATTCCTTGGCTGATGGATTTTTAGAAAATCAAATTTATAGAATTGATCATTACTTAGGCAAGGAAGCTGTTCAAAATTTATTAGCTCTGAGATTTGCTAATACAATTTTTGAACAAAGTTGGTCCAATGCAGCTATTGATCATATTCAGATAACAGTAGCTGAAGACTTGGGCGTGGAAGGAAGGGGGGGTTACTACGATGAAACTGGTGCTCTGAGAGATATGGTTCAAAATCACCTACTTCAAATTCTATGCCTTATAGCTATGGAACCACCTGTCTCTATTAATTCTGAATCTGTAAGGGATGAAAAGTTAAAAGTTCTAAAATCTTTAGCCCCTTTTGACAAAGATACAATAATTACCAACTCTGTAAGAGCTCAATATATCGATGGCATGTCACAAGGTAAGGCAGCTTGCGCATATGTTGATGAGGATGGAGTTGACTCGAAGAAGAATACAGAGACTTTTGTATCACTCAAAGCATCAATTAATAATTGGAGATGGTCAGGAGTTCCTTTTTACCTAAGAACTGGTAAAAGAATGAAATCTAAATCATCTGAGATTGTTGTGAGGTATAAAAGCGTTCCTCATAATATTTTTTCAAGCGAATCATCAATAGAACCAAACCAATTAGTTTTAAGAATTCACCCTGATGAGGGAATTGTACTTAAATTAAATACAAAAGAACCTGATGTCACAGGCTTTAATTTAGAAGAACTACCTCTTGATTTAAATCTACATGATTATCACGAGATAGGTAATCAAGACTGCTATGAAAGACTTCTTTTGGATGTGATAAAAGGAAACCCTGCACTCTTTGTAAGAAGGGATGAGATTGAGGCATCTTGGACTTGGGTTGATAATATCATTAACTTATGGGCTTCAGAAAATGTTCCAATGGAGGACTATATTTCAGGGGGATGGGGGCCGTCTAATTCAGATTTATTGCTTAAGAGAGATTACAGGTCTTGGAAAAATGGTAGTAAAAAATAATATGAATATGCACTCAAAAATTATAGAGATACAGAATCGAATTGAATTAAGAAGCAAAAAATCTCGATCTGATTATTTAAATAAAATTAATTTATCTTATGATCATAGTAAGTCTGCCAGAGGTAATATGGGCTGCAGCAACATAGCTCATGCTTTTGCTTCATGCGACAAAACTCAGCAAGGAGAAGCAGCAGAAGGCGCTCAGGTTATAGGAATTATATCTGCATACAACGACATGCTTTCAGCTCATGCTCCTCTTAAGGACTACCCTGACGTTATTAAAGAATCAGCTTCAAAAAGAAATGCAATTGCTCGAGTTGCAGGCGGCGTCCCTGCAATGTGTGATGGTATTACACAGGGTGAACCAGGAATGGAACTATCTCTATTTAGTAGAGATGTTATTGCCTTATCTACAGCAGTTGGATTTTCGCATAATGTTTTTGATGCAGGTATCTGTCTTGGAGTTTGCGATAAAATTGTTCCAGGTTTGGTGATTGGAGCATTGAGTTTTGGCCATATGCCAATTGGATTTATCCCAGCAGGACCAATGCCTTCGGGCATATCAAATACTGAAAAATCAAACACAAGAAAAAAATATGCCAACGGTGAAGTTGATAGATCTACTTTAATTAGTTCTGAGCAAGCGGCATATCATACTTCTGGGACATGTACATTTTATGGAACAGCTAATACAAACCAATTAATAATGGAGGTTATGGGCCTTCAACTCCCCAGTTCATCATTCGTACCGCCTGATTCCCCTGAAAGGCAGATGATTATTGAAGCCACCGTTGAATCTGTATTGAATTTAAGTAAACAGGGATTCAAGATGGGTGAAATGCTTGATGTGAAAAGCTGGGTTAATGGAATAGTTGGCCTAATTGCTAGTGGCGGCTCAACTAATCTTGCAATTCATTTAATAGCTATGGCTGAAGCCGGAGGTTTTAAAATAACTCTAGAAGACCTTGATGAGCTATCAGCTGTTATACCAACGATAACTAGCGTCTACCCTAACGGATCTGCAGATGTAAATGAATTTCATAACGCAGGAGGTGTTGCAGCTTTTATAGGCTCACTACTAGATGGAGGATATCTTTTCTCTGATGTTAAAACTCTTTTGGGAGATAACTTAGAGATATACAGAAATAAGATAGAAATTAAAAATAATAAGTTAGCCTGGGAACATCCTGCAAAAATTTTAGATCAAAGCATTATTCGAGATAGCTTTAATCCTTTTAATTCAACAGGAGGATTGAAATTGATGAATGGAAATATTGGAAAAGGCATTATTAAAACTTCTTCATTAAGTCAGCCAGAATCAGAAATTATTGCTCCGGTATCAGTTTTTAATAGTCAAGAAGCTGTTCTTAGTGCATTCGGTACTGGAGATCTGAACAAAGACTGCATTGTTGTTGTAAGAGGTCAGGGACCATCGGCCAATGGTATGCCTGAATTGCACAAACTAACATCACCATTAAATGTTCTTCAGTCAAAAGGATATAAGATTGCAATAATTACAGATGGAAGAATGTCAGGAGCTTCAGGGAGTGTACCTGCAGTTATCCATGTAACCCCGGAAGCTAAATTAGGCGGGTTACTAGCTTTAATTGAAGATGGCGATATTGGAAAAATTGATATCACCAATGGAGTATTTAATCTTATGGTTGAGGAAAGTATTTTAAATAAAAGGACTCCGGCTAAATTTGACGACCAATCAAGTGGTGTGGGCAGGGAGTTATTTAAATCATTTAGAGATAGCGTTGGTTCGGTTGAAACAGGAGCTTCAATATTTTAATGAATATACTAGATATAATTAAGAAACATAAGATAATTCCTTTAGGTACTTTAGTTACTGAAGAAGAGGTAGAAAATATCTGCAATTGCTTAACCAAAGCTGATCTGCCGCTTATCGAAGTAACGTTAAGAGATAAAAAAGTTATTGATGTACTCAAAGAGTTTAAAAATTATTCTAATATCTCTCTAGGCATTGGAACTATAAGATCAAAAGATCAAATTGACCTTGCTATCGAGGCAGGGGCATCATTTGCTATTACTCCAGGCTTCTCACTTAAACTTTCTGAGTATGCTTTGGAAAGTGGACTAACTCTAATTCCGGGAGTTCAAACTGCAAGTGAGGTTATGGCAGCAAGTGAGGCAGGCCATAAAACTTTAAAATTTTTTCCGGCTGAATTATCTGGTGGAGTTGATAGGTTAAATGCATTTAAATCAGTATTTTCAGACATAACATTCATCCCAACCGGAGGCATTACCAGTAAGAATATTGCAAACTATCTCAACTTAGATAATGTTGTCGCCGCAGGAGCATCCTCCGCAATGCCTGAATCATTAATTAGATCTAAATCATGGCAAGAAATTAGTAATAATTTAGAAGAAATAAAAACTATAATAAAAATCATTTAAATTTTAAATAAAGGGAAGACGTTATGTTTAATACTTTAGATTGGGTTATTGTTGGAATATATTGTATTGGTATTATCAGCTTGGCCACATACGTATCAAGAACAAATTCAGGTAAAGAAAGGAGTGCTGAGGATTACTTTCTTGCCGGAAGATCTCTTCCTTGGTGGGCTATAGGAGCCTCACTAATCGCCGCTAATATTTCTGCAGAGCAAATTATTGGGATGTCAGGTCAAGGTTTTGTTGTTGGAATGGCAATAGCTGTTTGGGAATTAACAGCCGCAATAGCTCTTATAGTAATGGCTAAATTCTTTTTACCATTATTCTTAGAAAAGAAAATCTACACAATGCCTCAATTCCTCGAGCAAAGATTCGATAAGCGTGTCAGCCTAGTATTGTCATTTTTCTGGCTTACCGTATATGTATTCATTAACTTAACTACAGTCCTATGGCTAGGATCACTGGCAATCAATACTCTTACCGGATTATCTCTGATGAATGGCATGATTGTATTAGCTCTCTTGTCATTGGCTTATTCTCTGTCTGGTGGATTGAGGGCAGTTGCTATGACAGATATCGTTCAAGTTGTTCTTTTAATTTTTGGAGGGCTAGCCGTCTCTTATATAGCTCTTAATAAAATATCAGGCGATCAAGGTATTTTTGAAGGATTAGCTGTTGTCTATACAGCCATACCCGAGAAATTCGATATGATTCTCTCCTCGGACAATCCTTCGTATAATAATTTACCAGGTGTATGGATTTTAATTGGTGCAGGAGTCTGGATAGGACATTTTGCATACTGGGGCTTTAATCAATATATAACTCAAAGAGCATTAGGGGCTAAATCTATAAAAGAAGCTCAAAAAGGTGTCATGTTTGCTGCATACCTAAAGCTTCTTATGCCTTTGGTTATTGTTCTTCCAGGAATATGTGCAGCAATACTTTTTCCAGTTTTAGAAAAATCTGATCAAGCATACCCAACGATGATGTCTTTACTACCTAATGGTTTGCTAGGCCTTACTTTTGCAGCTTTAATAGCAGCAATTGTTTCGTCTCTAGCATCTATGACAAATAGTATAAGCACTATTTTTACCATGGATATTTATAGATCATTTTCAAAAAATACTGTATCTGAATCAAAGTTAATAAGTATTGGAAGAAATGCAGTTGTAATATCTCTAATCGTTGCTGTAATAATTGCAAAGCCATTATTGGGTAATTTTGATTCTATATTTCAATATATACAAAACTTTACAGGGCTATTCACTCCTGGGATTTTAGTCATCTTCTTAGTTGCTCTTTTTTGGAAGAAAGCTACAACATTGTCAGTTATGGTAGCTGCAATATTATCCCTAGTTCTCTCGATATTAATAAGTGCTGCTTTACCAGAATTATCATATATCCATAGAATGGGAATCGTATTCTTTATGTCAGGCTTTGGTTGCTATTTAACATCATTGCTTCAAGGCTATACAGATCAAGAAAAAGCAATTGATTTAAAGGGAATCGATTTTTCTACATCAAAATCTTTCAATATAAACTCATTAATAGTTATTACTGTTCTTGTTTTAATATATGGAGTTTTTTGGTAAAAACTAAACATTTCAAATTTTTATTATGAATAATCATATTTTATTAATTTCAGTCTTATTAGTCAGCTCTTGTGGTTTTAATTCTAATTCTGATTCAGTCGATTTTACTAAGTTATCTGAGGTAGATTGGTCTAATGTCAATTCATGTAAGTCCTATGAAGTACCAGATTTTATAGATAAGATAATTAATAAAATGACCGTAGAACAGAAGGTTGGACAAATAATAATGCCTGATATTGACGAGGTATCGCCTGAAGAAGCCACGGAGTATCACCTCGGCACATTTTTAAATGGCGGAGGAAAATTTCCTAATAAGAATAAAAATAGCTCTGTTAGTGATTGGAAGAGGCTAAGTAAAGATTTTTATGAGGCATCTCCTGTTGTTGATGGTACTTTAATTCCTATTATATGGGGTACTGATGCAGTACACGGTCACAATAATGTTATAGGGGCAACTATATTCCCTCACAATATAGGGCTAGGTTCGACAATGAATCCTCGTTTAATAAAGACTATAGGTAGTGTTGTTGCTAAAGAATTACTGTCTACAGGAATACCTTGGACCTTTGCCCCTACAATCGCAGTTCCTCAAAATGACTTGTGGGGAAGAACTTACGAAGGTTACTCTGAAAATCCGAAACTCGTAGCAAAATTGGGAGAGGCTATGATACTTGGCTTGCAAGGAGAGGGTGATGAGTTTCTTGATAGTAACCATGTACTTGCAACAGCAAAGCATTTCTTAGGCGATGGCGGAACACAAGATGGAGTTGATCAAGGTAATACAATACTACCCGAAGAGGATTTAAAAAATATTCATGGTACACCCTATTACAGTGCAATAAACTCTTGTATTCAGACTGTTATGGCTAGCTTTAATTCATGGAATGGCACTAAAATGCACGGAAATAAATACCTTCTTTCAAATATTTTAAGAGACCAGATGGGCTTTAAAGGCCTTGTAGTTGGTGACTGGAATGGACACAGTCAAATACCAGAATGTTCAAAAGAAAGCTGTCCTGAGTCATTTAATGCCGGTGTTGATATCTTTATGGCACCAGATGATTGGAAAGTGTTGTATAAAAATACTCTTGCACAGGTTAAATCTGGAGTAATCCCTAAAGAAAGGCTGGATGACGCTGTCAAAAATATTCTTAAAGTTAAACATTTATTGGGACTATTTGATGAAAGAAAACCTCATGAATATCCATATAATTTTATAGGCTCAGAGCAGCATATAAAGGTTGCAAGACAGGCGGTAAGAGAGTCAATAGTGTTATTAAAAAATAACTCAAACACATTACCAATAAAATCAAATAAGCATATTTTAGTTATAGGGAATGCAGCTAGGCAAATTAAATATCAAATGGGTGGCTGGACAATATCATGGCAAGGAAGAGACAATTTAAACAAAGACTTTCCAGATACCATGAGCATATTTGAATCTTTAAAATCAAGAGCAGAGACTATTGGAAGTACCGTTGAGTATTCAGATGATTCTTCATATATCAAAAAGCCAGACTTAGTTATATTTGTATATGGCGAAGATCCATACGCAGAGGGTGATGGGGATAGAAAATCATTATTTTATATCAACCCTAACAAGAGTTTTATAAGTTATATGAAGGATATTAAGAACGAAAATATACCTTCTGCTTCTCTTTTTCTATCAGGCAGGCCTTTGATTATCAATCAAGAGCTTAATCTATCTGATGCTTTCGTTCAGCTATGGCTTCCAGGTTCAGCTGTTGAGGGAATATCGGATGTTATTTTTACTGATAGCAATGACTTAATAAATTTTGATTTTAAAGGAAAGTTATCCTTCTCATGGCCAAAACTGTCATCTCAAGTTAGATTAAATTTCGGTGATAAATTATACGATCCATTATTTAAATTTGGATACGGCCTTAACTATCAAGATAATACCTATATGGGTATAATTATGACCGAAGATAAGACCTCAAATCCCAATGAGATAACCGTATTTCTTGGCTCTGCATACCCTTCATATCATGAGGTAGTTTCTTACTATGACTTATCAAAAGAAAAGGAGATATATGAAGGAGTAAGTACTGATATCTTTTCAGACCTAAAGTCTAAAATTAACCTTTCAAAATTTGATTTTAAAAAACAAGATGATGCTAAAAACCTTAATTTTGGAAATAAGAATATTAATAAAACATGGAATATATCAAGCGGCACAGCAGAAGACATCTCCTATATGTCTGAGGGCAGTATTCAAATAATAATGAGAGCAAAAAATTTATCTAAAGATAGTATGTATTTAAACTTTGCATGTAATAAAAATGATAATCAAATCAACTTATATGGCAATACTTGTTTTAAAGGATTTACAATTTCAGAAAATTTTTCTGATACTAATTTAAATAAATGGCAGTTAATAAATATTCCCCTTAAATGTTTTGATAGTCAAGATTTTGAATTATCTGCCATTACTACAAGAGCACAACTTCAAACTAAGGGAAATTGGAATATTGACATCCATTCGATTAAATATATTAACAATCAAGGATATAATTCTTGCAAAATTTACTCCCAAGATTATGAATAAATTATTACTAGTTGACGTCGGAGGTACAAACCTAAGGTATGCATATGCATATAAGGGCGCAAAAAATATCTCTAATTCAAAAAAAATATCCTTAGACTCTATGGAGCAGTTTGAATTACTAATAGGTGAGTTGTTAAAAAATGAAGATGTAGACAGTCTAATAATATCAGTTGCGGGACCAAAGGTAAGTGGATCAATCTCAATGACTAATAGGGATCTTGTTATAAGTGAAGAGGGGCTTAAAGCTAATTTTAATTTAAATTCTTGCTATCTTTTAAATGATTGGGAGTCTATTGGCTATAGCTTAGCCAATATGGAAGAGAGCGAGATTGAGATAATTAAAAATGGAAAGACTTTTAATAAGAATAGTTTTTTTATTGGCCCAGGAACAGGTCTTGGTGCGGCTCTTTTACTTAATAATGAGCATGTATTACCAACTGAGATTGGTAATACAACAGGACTCACTAAGAGCCTTATTAAAAACTATAACTTAATAGACGAGAATAGCTTTATTACACTTGAAAGTGTTGTATCTGGTTCAGCCATTTCTAAAATATATGAAAATAAAACAGGAAAAAGAATAAAATCTGAGCAAGTAATCGACCTCTATATACAAAATGACGATGCAGCAAAATCCGTAATTGACGGATTTACAAAATCTCTCGCAGAAGTTATGTCCGACATGGCATTAACGTTTATTGCCGGCAATGGAGTTTACGTTGCAGGTAGTCTGATGAGAACTATTACCGAGCTAATGGATAAGGATAAATTTATCCAGCACTTTATGGGAAATAAAAAAGGAGTGCATAGAGATTTACTTGAAATGATTCCCATTGGATTAATTAATAGGGAGCATGCATGCTTGATAGGAAATTTAAACTACTTCAATATTAAAGAAAACCTTAATCAGGAAAATTAAAATAGCTTTATGAAAAATATAAATGATATATATATTGGTAAAACACCATTTGACTTATCTGATAAGAGCGTCAGTGGAGTCGAGGTCCTCATAGGAGAT
>Ga0209502_10001490_pt1 | contig 21232 bp, 17 predicted proteins | sample ArcticOcean_MG_C_10_FD_187442 | JGI IMG/M metagenome (GOLD analysis project Ga0209502, IMG submission 187442) | Marine microbial communities from western Arctic Ocean - ArcticOcean_MG_CB11_90 (SPAdes) (version 2) | ecosystem: Environmental > Aquatic > Marine > Oceanic | place: Arctic Ocean... | reverse complement strand
AATAAGACATTAAATAAAACTAATAGCTTTATAAGTGGACTTACAAATGGCTTAACTAAAAGCTTGCTGAACACTGATCGAGTGAAGCATTTAGAACTTGATATACAAGTTCAGGAAAAATCAAAACCAACATTTAGTTTAACTAATGTAAATAAACTTTCTGAAGATGCTACTAGTGCATTTTTTAATCAAAATACAGTTTCACTGCACAATGACGATCAAACTGTTAATCTAGGTCTTGGGTATCGAAACTTAATCAGAGATGATACAGTTATGCTTGGAGCCAATCTATTTTTTGATTATTCATTTGATGATGCACACCAACGTAATGGTGTAGGTGTTGAAGCAATATCAAGTGTCTTTGATATTCGTGGAAATTATTATGATGCAACAAGTGGTATCCAAAATGTTACCGCTACTACTACAGAAGAAGCTATGGATGGCTGGGATACCCGCCTTGATTATCATTTACCACTTTCATATGACGTAAGTATTTTTGCGGGCATGTTTGAATTTGAAAATGCTGCAGGAACTTTAAAGGTTAATGGAGAAAAATATGGCTTAGCAGGAAGCATAGGTAAAACAAATTTTGAAGCTGGCTATATAGACGACAATAAAACAGGTGATGGCACTTATGCTAATATCACTATGGTTTTTGATTTAGGACAACCAAAGCAACTATCAAAAGCAAACGGTGCATTAGAATATGTAAGTGTTAGAGACCAACTATATACACCGGTAAAACGTGAAAATAAAATTAGAGTAGCTAAAGCAACTGCAGGCGTACAAATAATTGTAAGTGGATTTTAAAGGAAATAACTATGTCAAAAATGTTTAAATTATTTACTACAATTTTATTTTTAATGTCTCTTGTCCCAACTATTAGTTTTGCAGATACATTGGGTGATAGCTGGGCAACTTGTCGAAGTTCCGAAAGTGTTAATTGTGATGGGTTATGCACAAGGAACGGTGCAGGTGAAATTGCATTAACAAGCAACTCAGCAACTGACGCAACTAACGGAACCTCAAAAAGAGATAATTGTAATGAAAAACCCGATAAATACAAAATTGGATTTTATAAAGTAGGTTTATGTACGGCCTCACCTTTGGCAACATCAGGTACCACCAATCCAACTGGCGATGGACAAGGTTGCTATAATTTTTTTGATAAACCTGCTGGTACAGCAATAATATTATCTAATAATGCTGATGGCACTGTGACTGCAGATATTTCATTACTAGATGAAGAAACTGAATTAGACAACGGAAGCTATGGTTATGGTTACGCGATATTAAGCAATGTGTTGGAATTACAACATATTGAAACCTTTAGTGGAAATGTTAAAGGCAATGCTGATACTTCAGGTAAAGTTTGTTGGACAATTGATAAAACCACTGCTTTCACAAATAATACAAGCAATATTAGAGGTAATGCAAATGTGGTTGATCCTGGTGGTAATATAGCTAACAGAACAATGAAATGTGGCACCGCTGCTGATAGTGACCTTGCTTATGCTAAAGAAATTATAGATGATTTTGCCGAGGACCCCTCAAATGATCCTTTTTCTGCTGGAGGTTCTGTCTATGAATCATTCAGTGATAATAATGGTACTGACTTGGGCGGAACAGTAGCTGCAAAATTATTACAAAGTGACAACCTTACCATTGCAACTAGTGCAAATGATGCCTTTCGAATTTTCTATGGTATAAACTTTAGTAGCCCTGTTGTAATAGATGATAATACCACTAAATTCGAAATGTCTTTCAATGTATCAGGTGCTGTTAGTGTTGACTTTTCATCAGATGGATCAAATAACCTGATTGTTTCAAAAACTGGGGCCGATCCATTTCAAATAAAAGTTACTGCAGAGTAATTTAGAATTTAAATTGTTCGTTAAGAATTCTTTCTTCAAATGAATGCTTAGCATCAAATAAAACTTTTACTTTGTGCTCTTGATCTTGCACTACAGCTACCTTGATTACATCACGAACTTCAACGTTATCAGCTACCGCACTAACCGGTCTTTTTTCAGCTTCTAAAATTTCAAACTCAACTTGTGAAGAGCTTTCAATAATAGCACCATTCCATCTTCGTGGTCGAAACGCACTGATGGGAGTTAATGCAAGTACATCAGCATTAATAGGTAAGATAGGACCATGTGCTGAAAGATTGTAAGCGGTACTGCCTGATGGAGTGGATAATAAAATTCCATCACAAATTAATTCATCAAGTCTAGTATTGTTATCGATTGTTATCTTTAATTTTGCTGCTTGTCGCGTTTCTCTTAGTAGTGAAACTTCATTAATTGCTATACCGGTATGAACTTTATTATCAGATGTTGTTGCAGTCATTTTAAGTGGTGCAATGTCAATAGATTGGGATGCATTAATACGTTCCATTAAATGCTCATCATTTACCGCATTCATTAGAAAACCAACGCTACCAAAATTTAAGCCAAAGATAGGTAAATTAAGATTGAGATCATCTTTTATTGCCTCAAGCATAAAGCCGTCACCACCAAGGGCTACAATTACATCACATTCATCAGTAGTGAATGATCCATATTGCTTTTCTAATTTAGTCTTATATTGCATTGCTTCTTTAGATGCGGAGCTAACAAAATAAGGTTTTTGTAAATTCATGGTTATTTCTTAGTATTAATAATTATGTCTTTAGCTTAAAATATCTCATAATTATATAACAACTACTAAACAATATTACAAATGTCGAAAAGCCCCTATATTTTAGCCATTGATCAAGGCACCTCAAGTACTAGAGCAGCACTTATTGATAAAAAAGGGGTTATTGTTGATCAAGAAAGTATTGAATTTAGGCAAATCTATCCAGCTAATGGTTGGGTTGAGCACGATCCACTAGAGATTATACAAACAGTTAAATCGACTATCGCAATTATTCTTAAGAGGAATGCTATTATTCAAAATGACATTGTAAGTTGTGGAATTACTAATCAAAGAGAAACTATAGTTGCTTGGGATAAAGTAAGTGGCAAGCCTCTATACAATGCTATTGTTTGGCAGGACAGACGCACTCAAGAAATTTGTCAAAAACTAGCAGATAAAGATTATACAAATCTTATTCAAGAGAAAACAGGGCTAATTATTGATCCATATTTCTCGGCATCAAAAATACAATGGTTATTAGAACATATTAAAGAACAAAAAAATTTAATAGTTGGAACAATTGATACATGGATTATTTGGAATCTAACTAACAAAGCCCAGCATGTAACTGATATCACTAATGCCTCAAGAACAATGCTTTATAACATTGTAGATGAAACCTGGGATCAGGAGCTTTTAGATTTATTTAAAGTAGATAAATCTTTCTTACCAAAAGTACTGTCAAATATAGATGATTTTGGAACAATCCACCCAGAGCATTTTGGAATTGAAATTCCAATAGGAGGAGTAATAGGCGATCAACAGTCAGCTTCTGTAGGTCAGCTTTGTTTAAAGAAAGGAATGATTAAGGCAACCTATGGCACTGGTTGTTTTGTTTTAATAAACACTGATGATAATAAAATTAAATCTGAAAATAAATTACTATCTACTATCGCTTCAAAACTTGATGGAAAAAAACAATATGCGGTTGAGGGTAGTATATTTAATGCAGGAACAGTAGTGCAGTGGCTACGTGATGAAATGGAACTATTTAATGACGTTTCTGAAATTGAAAGTTTAATCAAAAGTAGTAAGAATGATATTACGTTTATTCCAGCCTTTACAGGACTAGGAGCTCCTTACTGGAAATCAGATACTCGAGGTACAATTTATGGAATTACCAGAGATACTTCAAAAGGTGACATTGTAAAAGCTGCTCTTAAATCAATATGTTTTCAAACTAAAGATTTACTAGAGTCTCTAAAATTAGATTTAGGCGATCAGATGGAAGAAGGTATGACTATGCGTGTTGATGGCGGTATGTCCAATAACAACTGGATGATGCAATTTTTAGCAGATATTTTGAATATAAAAGTTGAAAGACCAACCAACCATGAAACTACAGTTATGGGTGCAGCTTATCTAGCTGGCTTAAGAGTTGGTTTTTTTAGCAGTCTTAGAGATATTGAAGATCTATGGAAATCTGATAGAGTTTTTGTTCCAAGCATGGATGCAGACGAGCGCCAACTAATGTATGCGAATTGGAAAAAGACAGTTAATAATTTAATAGGATTATAAAATATGGTTGATGTAAAAAATACAGTTTCAAAAGAAGAGTGGGATGTGAGAGTTGATCTAGCAGCCTTTTACAGAACCATACCTTATTTTGGTTGGGATGATTTAATTTTTACACATATCTCTGCGCGAGTACCGGGAACTGAAGATCATTTTTTAATTAATCCGTATGGATACTTATTTGATGAAATTACAGCATCTAATCTTGTTAAAGTAGATCTAAATGGTAAAATTATAAGTGAAACTAATAATTTTGTTAACCCTGCGGGCTTCATCATTCATAGTGCAATACATGAGGCACGAAGTGATGCACATTGTATTGTTCATTTACATTCAAATGATGGCGTAGCAGTCGCATCTTTAAAAGATGGACTTCTACCTCTAGCTCAAACTGGAATGCTAGTTCGAAATCAAATAGCCTACCACGATTATGAGGGTGTAGCTCTTCTCGAAGATGAAAAGAAACGCCTTGTTGCTGATTTGGGAGAAAAAAATCTAATGATTTTACGAAATCATGGAACACTAGCAGCTGGCAAAAATGTTGCCGATGCATTTACATATATCTACTTTTTAGAAAGAGCATGTACATACCAAGTTAGAGCTATGGCTGGAAAATTAGAACTAAATGCTCCATCGACTGAAGCTATTGAAACTACAAAGCAGCAGGGTGAGGCTTCACAAGGAATGGCAGGCGCACTTTTATGGCCAGCTGTTAGAAGAAAAATGGAGAAATTAGACCCTTCTTTCATGAACTAATTTTATAGACAGTATATAAAATTAATATAGGGTCGACGGAAATTAATAACAAATATTTTACGAACAGGAGATAATAAAAATGAAAGTATTAGCAATATTATACGATGACCCAAAAGGTGGAATGCCGAGTAAGTATGCTCGGGATGATCTTCCAAAAATTGAAAAATATCCAGATGGTATGAGCTTACCATCACCCAAAGCAAGAGACTTCACACCTGGAGAACTTCTTGGATGTGTATCTGGTGAATTAGGACTAAGAAAATTTCTAGAAGACGCAGGCCATACTTTGGTTGTTACTTCTGATAAAGATGGTGACGGGTGTCAGGCTGATAAAGAGTTAGTTGATGCTGATGTAGTAATTTCACAACCCTTCTTTCCTTATTATCTAACAAAAGAAAAAATGGCAACGGCGCCTAATTTAAAGATGGCAATTACTGCAGGCATTGGTTCAGATCACGTTGATTTACAAGGTGCCATGGAACATAAAGTCGATGTTGTTGAAGTTACTTTTTGTAATTCAAGATCTGTTGCGGAACACATTGTAATGATGGTTCTATCTTTGGTTAGAGATTATCATAATCAACATAGAATTATCAATGAAGGCGGTTGGAATATTGCTGATGCAGTTCATCGTTCGTACGACCTTGAAGGTATGCATGTAGGTACTGTAGCTGCTGGAAGAATTGGTCTTGATGCTTTAAGAAAATTAAAACATTTTGATGTTCACATGCATTACTTTGATAGACACAGATTACCAGAGGAAGTTGAAAAAGAATTAAATCTTACTTTCCATGAGTCAGTAGAATCTATGGTTGCTGTTTGTGATGTAGTGACAATTAACTGTCCACTTCATCCTGAAACTGAACATATGTTTAACGACGATTTAATTGGTAAAATGAAACGTGGTGCATACATTGTAAATACTGCTAGAGGAAAAATCTGTGATAAAGATGCAATTGCAAGAGCATTAGAGTCAGGGCAATTAAGTGGTTATGCAGGAGACGTTTGGTTCCCACAACCAGCTCCCAATGATCATGTATGGAGATCAATGCCAAATCATGGAATGACTCCACATACTTCAGGTACCTCTTTATCTGCGCAAACAAGATATGCTGATGGTGTCAGAGAAATACTAGAGTGCTTTTTTGATGGTTCTCCAATTAGAGATCCTTATTTAATCGTACAGAATGGCGAACTTGCTGGTATGGGTAAACACTCATATAGTAAAGGAAATGCTACAGGTGGCTCAGAAGAGGCTGCTAAGTATAAGAAATAACTAATAAATTTTTATAGGACGAATTAAAATTTCGTCCTATATTATTTGTATATGTTTACTTTATTCAAAAATTACATTTCACACTCGACTGTAATTGGTTTCTTCTTTTTTTTGATTTCGGGACTTTATTTTATAACTTCAAGCTCTTTACTGCTTGATAATATCTATTGGTTTTTTGTTCCAATAGTGCTTGCACCATTTTATGAATGGTACGTTCATAAGTATCAACTACATGCAGAGTTAACAAAAAAAGATGGTTGGTATCGTAGATATCAAATACTACTGCATCATGGCCACCATAGAGATCCAGATAATATAAAATTACAATTTGCGCCGTGGAGATACCTAATTTATATTTATGGTCAAACTTATCTTCTTTACTCTTTAGTAATGTGGAGTTTTTCTGCAGCTGTAGTTCCAATAACAGGCCACTTACTGTATCACCTTTGGTATGAATGGATGCACTTAGCTCATCATAGTAAAACTTATAAACCAATGACTGCTATTGGAAAAAGATTAAAAGATTCGCATATGAGTCATCATTTTCATAATGAGAATTATAATTGGGGTATAACGAATATGACTGGTGATTATATTTTTGGGACTTTAAAGAATAATAGATCAATTGAGAAAAGTAGAACGGCTAAATCTATTGCAGGTTATACAGACTAAAGTGGTGCCCCCAAGCTGACTCGAACAGCTGACCTATTGATTACAAATCAATTGCTCTACCAACTGAGCTATAGGGGCGTAAGCAGAAATTAACATTTTTTTCAAATATCGCAACAAAAGTAATATAAATTTAATTTATTTAGTATTTAGATAAAAAAATGTAATTGCAGCTGCATTAGAAACATTAAGGCTTTCTAAATTTTTATTTATTCCAATCTTAAATACTTCATCACATAAATTCTTTGTAATATTTCTCATGCCATCAGCCTCTGATCCAAGTACAAGAGCAGTTTTTTTAGGAAAATCTATTTGATTAATCATCTTATCTGAACTGCCATCTAAACCATATACCCAGAATTGATTTTCTTGTAAAATTTTGATTGCTGAAGATATATTGGTCACTGTTGTAAAAGGAATTTTATCTAATCCACCTGCGGCTGTTTTTGCAATAAAATCATTTTCGGAAACAGACTTGCTGTCTGTAAGAATTATAGCATCAATACCTAGTCCATAAGCTGATCTAAATATTGCGCCAACATTTTGTGAATCTTCTAGTTGATCTAGGATTGCCACAGTTGATTTTTCGGTATTTAAGAAGTCATTAATAAAATCTTGCAGTTTTAATTGAGGTAATTTTTCAACGTTCAAAGCAATACCTTGATGATTCACTTTATGGTCAAAAAGCTTCTCAATTTCATTTTTTTCTTTAATCGCGGGGGTTAGAGCTTTTGGAAGAAAAAAATCTGGCTCTTTATCTAATTTTTTCTTGGCCCCCTCATCTACAACAAGGCGATATTTAATTCGATTTTCATTTTTTAAAGCTGCAATGACTGCGTGATAGCCATAAATCCAGTGATCCTGGTTTTTCCTTGATTTTGACTTATTTTTTGATCTATTTTTCATTTACTTGATTGTTATAAATTAGTTTTTCATTTCTGTGTAATAGTTATTGATAAACCTGTTTTTTTTACATATAAGACACCACTTAAGGCCTAATAATTCAGATAATTATTAGACCTTATCTTGGGATATTTTTTTAGATAAAGAAACATTTTGTTTTTAAACCTTTTTAAATATTAAGAATTACCTCGGGAGGGGTGCCCGAGTGGTTAAAGGGGACGGGCTGTAAACCCGTTAGCTATGCTTACGTTGGTTCAAATCCAACCCCCTCCACCATTTAAGGTGCCTATAAAGGTAAGTAGATGGAATGTGCGGGTGTAGCTTAGTGGTAAAGCTCCAGATTTCCAATCTGATTACGAGAGTTCGATTCTCTTCACCCGCTCCAAGAAAGAGAAACGAAAAAAGAGTAAAGAAAAAAGTAAAAAAAGAATTATAAAATAATAAACTTTGTTTTAATTTGAGAGGAACAAAAAAAATGGCTAAAGAAAAATTTGATCGTAGTAAACCCCATTGTAACGTTGGAACTATTGGACACGTTGACCATGGCAAGACTACTTTAACAGCAGCAATTACAAAAGTATTAGCTGAAGCAGGTGGTGCTGAATTTACATCGTATGCTGATATTGATAAAGCTCCTGAAGAAAGAGCTAGAGGAATTACTATTTCAACTGCACACGTTGAATATGAAACTGCAAATAGACACTATGCACACGTTGACTGTCCAGGACACGCCGATTATGTAAAAAATATGATTACGGGTGCCGCTCAAATGGATGGTGCAATTTTAGTTGTTAATGGTGCTGATGGACCTATGCCCCAAACAAGAGAGCATATCCTTCTTGCAAGACAAGTTGGTGTTCCAGCAATTGTTGTTTATTTGAATAAAATGGACCAAGCAGATGCTGAACTAGTTGAGCTAGTTGAAGTAGAAATCAGAGAAATGCTAAATGAATATGGCTTTCCTGGTGATGATACTCCAATTGTCAAAGGTTCTGCTTTAGCTGCTATTGAAGATGGCGATGCTGCTTTAGGAAAAGATTCAATAAACGCATTAATGGAAGCCGTTGATACATTTATTCCTCAACCTAAAAGAGATATGGATAAGCCGTTCTTAATGCCAGTTGAGGATGTATTCTCAATATCTGGTCGTGGAACTGTTGTTACTGGAAGAATTGAAACAGGTATCGTTAAGGTTGGCGAAGAAATTGAAATCGTTGGTATTAAAGATACTATCAAAACTACATGTACAGGTGTTGAAATGTTTAGAAAGCTTCTTGATGAAGGGCAAGCTGGAGATAACATTGGTGCACTTTTAAGAGGTGTAGAGCGTGAACAGGTTGAAAGAGGACAAGTACTTGCTCATCCTGGAACCATTACTCCACACACTAAATTTAAATGTGAAGCTTACGTTCTTAAAAAAGAAGAGGGCGGAAGACACACTCCATTCTTCACTAACTATAGACCACAGTTTTACTTCAGAACTACTGATGTAACTGGTGTTTGTTCGTTACCTGAAGGTACAGAAATGGTGATGCCTGGTGATAATATTTCAATGGAAGTTGAAATGATTGCACCGATTGCTATGGATAAAGGTGTACGTTTTGCAATTAGAGAAGGCGGTCGAACTGTTGGTTCGGGTGTTGTTACAGAAATAGTTGCATAAAATTGGAGGAGTGTAGCTCAATTGGTAGAGCACCGGTCTCCAAAACCGGGGGTTGGAGGTTCGAGTCCTCTCACTCCTGCCAGGAAAGTGAACAAGTTAAAAAATAATGAATCCTATTAAATTCATACAAGAAGTAAGAAAAGAAGGTAGCAAGGTCACTTGGCCTACTACTCGAGAGACTCTTACAGGAGCAGTTATGGTATTAATCATAACTACTTTCGCAGCTGTATTTTTTTTAATAGTAGACCAAATTTTTTCTTTTGGTTTAAACAATATTATTGAGTGGAGTTTATAAATGTCTCATAAGTGGTATATAGCTCAAGCTTATTCAGGCTATGAAAAAAAAGTTGCTGCTTCAATAATGGAAAAAGTTAAACTAAAAGAGCTTGATGACTCATTTGATAAGATAGTAGTTCCCACGGAAGAAGTTGTTGAAGTAAAAAATGGTAAAAAAAGAAATGCGGAACGAAAATTTTTCCCTGGCTACATTTTAATTAAAATGATTATGAATGATGAGACGTATCACTTGGTAAAAGGCTTACCAAAAGTTTCAGGTTTTCTTGGTCACGTTCAAGGAAAACCTTCACCAGTACCTGAAGCTGAGATTAATAAAATCCTCTCAGATATTGAAGAGGGTATTGCTCAACCTAAACCGTCTATAACTTTTGATGTTGGCGAACAAGTAAGAGTAACCGATGGTCCATTTGCTTCATTTACTGGATTAATAGAAGAAATCGACGAAGAAAGATCGAGAATTAAAGTTTCAGTTTCTATTTTTGGTAGATCAACACCAGTAGAACTTGAATATACACAAGTAGAGAAAGAGTAAGATATGGCTAAAGAAATAGAAGGATATTTAAAATTACAAATTCCAGCAGGTCAAGCTAATCCAGCACCACCTATTGGACCAGCATTGGGTCAACGTGGTATTAATATCATGGACTTTTGTAAGACATTTAACGATAAATCTAAAGGTGAACAGCCAGGAGTTGTTCTGCCTGTAGTAGTGACTTACTTTAAAGATAAGAGTTTTGAGATGGAAATTAAGATGCCACCTGCATCTTATTTCATAAAAGAAGCAATAAATATTAAAAAAGGTTCAAAAGAGCCTGGCCGAGAGAGCGCTGGTTCAATTTCTACGGCTAAATGTAGAGAAATCGCTGAAAAAAAATTAAAAGATTTAAACGCTAATACAGTTGACCAAGGTATGAAAATTATTATAGGTTCTGCCAGATCAATGGGAATAGAAGTAACGGATTAGATTAATGAAAAAACGTATTACAAAAATATACTCTGAATTCGATAAAGCTAAATTTTACTCATTAGAAGATGGAGTAGACATAGCTATGAAGTCATCTACAGCTAAATTTAACGAAACTATTGATATTGCAATTAATGTAAATGTTGATCCTAAAAAAGGTGAGCAAAATGTTAGAGGTAAAATTCAGTTACCAAAAAGTTTAGGTAAAGTTATTAAGGTTTGTGTATTTGCCAATGCTGATAAACAAGAAGAAGCTAAGGAAGCGGGAGCAGATTTAGTTGGTGGAGATGAATTAGTTGAAAAAGTTAAAGCTGGATTTACTGATTTTGATAGATGTATTTCAACTCCTGACATGATGGCTAAAGTTGGAAAGCTTGGACAAGTTCTTGGCCCAAGAGGACTTATGCCAAATCCAAAACTTGGTACTGTAACAGCTAATGTTAAAAAAGCAGTTGAAGATGCTAAAGCTGGTGAGCTTGAATATAAAACTAACGGTATAGTTATTCACTCGGGTGTAGGTAAATCAAAATTTAATAAAGCTGAGTTAGTTTCAAATATTAAATTCTTTGTAGAAACTATTTCAAAAGATAGACCTGCAGGAATAAAAGGTGATTTTATTAAAGGCGTTTCTATTAGCCCAACAATGGGACCTGGAATAAAATTAGATTTAGGAAGTTTAAGTATATAAAATAATGAATAGACAAGAAAAAACAAATTTTGTTGAAAATATTAAATCTATAATTAGTGAGAATGATCTAATTTTGGTCTTTCATTATAGAGGCATGTCAGTAAATGAGATCAGTGAATTAAGAGTAAAATCATTTGAAACTGGAGCTAATATTAAGGTTACAAATAATCGATTAATTAAGATTGCACTAGACGGTTCAGAAAAATCAGCAATGTCAGAGTTTTTTGATGGTCCTACTGCGATAGCTTATTCAAATGATCCGGTTGAATTAACTAAGCTAATAGCCAATTTCTCTAAGGCAAATGAGAAACTTTCCATAATTGGTGGCATAATGAATAAAGAGATATTAACTGTTGAAAAAATCTTAGAATTATCTAAATTGCCATCACTCGACGAGACAAGAGCAAAATTAATAGGATTATTGAACGCTCCAGCGCAAAGAATTACAGGATTAGTTGCTGCACCTGCTGGAAAAGTAGCAAACGTAATAAATGCATTTAGTAAAAGTAATTAGATCTTAAGAAAGGGAACTAAAAAATGGCCGACCTAGAACAAATCGTTGATCAACTATCAGGATTAACTGTAATTGAAGCAGCAGAATTATCAAAATTATTAGAAGAAAAATGGGGTGTTTCAGCAGCAGCACCAGTTGCAGCAGCAGCAGCACCAGTAGCGGGAGGCGAAGCCGCTGAAGAAAAATCAGAGTTCACTGTTGTATTAGCAGCAGCTGGAGATAAAAAAATTAATGTTATCAAGGAAGTTAGAACTATAACTGGTTTAGGACTTAAGGAAGCTAAAGACTTAGTTGAAGGCGCTCCTAAAGAAGTAAAAGCTGGTATATCTAAAGACGAAGCAGATGCGATGAAAGCTCAACTTGAAGCAGCTGGCGCGACTGTAGAACTTAAGTAATTTTTAAAAATTTTTTATAGCAACTAATCATTTTATGATTGGTTGTGATTGGATACGAGTATTTATTGATGGTTAATTCATTATCTTTTACTGAACGTAAACGAGTCCGAAAAAACTTTGGGTCTCTTAAGGAAGTTACGACATTTCCAAACTTAATTGAAATACAAAAAAAATCTTATGCAAGCTTTCTACTTGAAGGGCATAAACCATCTGAAAGACCTGACAAGGGTCTCCAAAAAGTTTTTAAAAGTGTATTTCCATTAGAAGATTTTTCAGGTTCAGCTCACGTTGAATTTATAGAATATGATTTTGATCAGCCTAAATTTGATGTTGATGAGTGCAGACAAAGAGACAAATCATATGCTGCACCTCTTAAGATTAAACTTCGATTGATTGTTTTTGATATTGATGAAGAAACTGAGTCTCGAACTGTAAAAGATATTAAAGAACAAGAAATCTACTTATGTGACTTACCGCTAATGACTGACAGAGGTACATTTATTACCAATGGAACTGAACGTGTTATAGTAAGTCAAATGCACAGAAGTCCAGGTGTATTTTTCGATCATGACAAAGGTAAAACACATTCAAGTGGTAAGCTATTATTTGGAGCTAGAGTAATACCTTATCGTGGTTCTTGGTTAGATATTGAATTTGATCATAAAGACATTCTTTATACTAGGATTGATAGAAAAAAGAAAATTCACATCACTACATTCTTAATGGCGATGGGAATTGATAGAGACGATATTTTAGGAATGTTTTATGAATTAATAAATTGTAAAAAATCATCTAAATCAGAAAATTGGGAAATCCCATTTGATCCAAAAAATATCAAGGTTTCTAAATTACAAGAAGATCTAATTGATGCCTCTACTAACAAAGTAGCCATTAAACAAGGCACAAAAATTAACCCTGCAATTGCAGCTAAATTAGCTAAAGATGGTTTGAAAAATATATTATTAATACCGGACAATCTAATAGGCAAGTATCTTGCTGAAGACATAATCAATGATAAATCTGGTGAAGTATATTTTGAAGCTTCTGATGAAATTACACCAGAGGTGCTAGAAAAAATTAACGAACTAGGTTTAAAAAATATTCAAGTATTGAATGTAGATGGAATAAACGTCGGTGCATTTATTAGAGACACTTTACGCCTTGATAAAAATTTAACACCAGAAGACGCTGTTGTTGAAATTTATAAAGTATTAAGACCTGGTGAACCGCCAAACATTGAAGCTGCTTTTGAAGTTTTTAACTCATTATTTTTTAAGACTGATAAGTATGACTTATCTGATGTTGGTCGTGTTAAGATGAACTTTCGATTAAACTTAGAGTGCCCTGATGACGTAACTGTATTACGAAGTGAAGATGTTATTGCAGTTATTAAAACTGTAATTGACTTAAGAACAGGTAAAGGTGAAATTGACGATATTGATCATTTAGGAAACAGAAGAGTTAGATCGGTTGGTGAATTAACTGAAAATGTTTTCCGAATGGGATTAATTAGAATGGAACGTTCTATTAAAGAACGTATGAATTCACTTGAAGTAGATGCGGTTACCCCACAAGATATTATTAACGCAAAGCCACTAGTGGCATCGCTTAAAGAATTTTTTGGAACATCACAACTTTCACAATTCATGGACCAAACAAATCCTCTGGCTGAAATTACACACAAAAGAAGACTATCAGCACTAGGACCAGGTGGCTTAAGTAGAGAGCGTGCTGGATTTGAAGTAAGAGACGTACACCCAACACACTACGGAAGAATATGTCCGATTGAAACTCCGGAGGGTCCAAATATTGGACTAATAAATAGTTTGGCGTCACATGCCAAGGTAAATAAATACGGTTTTATTGAAAGCCCCTACAGAAAAGTTATTGATGGCAAAGTAAGCAATCAAATTGATTATCTTTCTGCAATGGAAGAATCTCAATTTACTATTGCTCAAGCAAATACTGAGATTAGTGACAAAGGTGATTTCTTAACAAAATTAATTTCTTCAAGAAGAGATAGTGATTTTGTTATGACGGGACCTAGTGAGATTGACTATATGGATGTTTCTCCTAAACAAGTTGTTTCTTGTGCAGCATCTTTAATACCATTTTTAGAAAATGATGATGCCAATAGAGCCTTAATGGGATCAAACATGATGAGACAAGCAGTACCTTTAATACAAGCTGAATCACCTTTAGTTGGTACAGGTGTCGAGCAAAAAGTTGCAATTGATTCTGGTGTAACAATTATTGGAAAAAGAGAAGGTATTGTAGATAAGATTGATGGTAAGAGAATTGTAGTAAGGGTAACAGAAGATATTAGCTCAGAAGAGTCTGGTGTTGACATCTACACATTGCAGAAATTTCAAAGATCTAACCAAAGTACATGTATTAATCAACGTCCATTAGTAAAAGTTGGAGATAAAGTTAAACCAGGTGATATTATTGCTGACGGTCAATCAACTCACCTTGGTGAACTTGGTCTAGGTAGAAATGTAGTTGTGGCCTTTATGCCATGGCGTGGGTATAATTTTGAGGACTCTATTTTAATTTCTGAAAAGATAGTTCAAGAAGATAAGTTTACATCAATTCATATTGATGATTTTGAAGTAATGTCCAGAGATACCAAGCTTGGTGCTGAAGAAATTACAAGAGACATACCTAATGTTGGAGATGAAATGTTAAGTAATCTTGATGAGGCGGGAATTGTATATGTTGGTGCAGAAGTGCATCCAGGTGATATCTTAGTTGGTAAAGTAACTCCAAAAGGTGAGAGTCCCGTTACTCCAGAGGAAAAATTACTCAGAGCTATTTTTGGTGAAAAAGCTACAGATGTAAAAGATACATCTTTACGACTGCCTCCAGGTTCTAGTGGCACAATCGTAGATGTTAAAGTATTCAATCGTTATGGTATTGAAAAAGATGATAGGGCACTTGCTATTGAAAGGGATGAAATAGAAAAATTAGCAAATGATAGAGAAGCAGAACTTGGTATTCTTAATAGAAATACAAAAGAAAGACTTTCAGTTTTAATTGGTGAAAAAAATATTCCTTCATCTGATTCTGGTGAAGTTAATTTAGCTGATTTGTGGAAAATAGAATTATCTAATAAAAACGATAAAGAGCAATTTGATAACTTAAAGAAACAATATGATACAGCAAGAGCTGCTATTCAAAAAGTTTTCGACAATAAAGTTAATAAAGTTCAAAGAGGTGACGAGCTTCTTCCAGGTGTTATGAAAATGGTCAAAGTTTTTGTAGCTGTTAAAAGAAAATTGCAACCAGGTGATAAAATGGCTGGTAGACATGGAAACAAAGGTGTTATCAGTAAAATTAACCCAGTTGAAGATATGCCTTATTTAGCTGATGGAAGAACTGTAGACATTGTTTTAAATCCACTGGGTGTTCCAAGTCGTATGAATGTAGGTCAAATACTTGAAACTCATTTAGGTTGGGCTTGTGCAGGTATTGGAGACATGATCAATAAATCACTTAAACAATACAAGCAAAATAATGACATGAGCTTGATTGATGATGGCTTAAAAATTGTTTATGGAGAAAAACAATTTTCTGAAGATATTGCCTCACTTAATAAATCAGAAAAAATTGAATTAGCTGGAAATTTGACATCAGGTGTGCCGATTAAGACACCAGTGTTTGATGGTGCCAGTGAATCAGAAATTTCTGCAATGCTTAAGCAAGCAGGCTTTAATGAGAGTGGTCAGTCAGATTTATGGGATGGAATATCAGGAGATAAATTCGAACGTCAAGTGACAGTTGGAATAATATATATGTTAAAACTCCACCACCTTGTAGATGATAAAATTCATGCAAGATCAATTGGTCCTTATAGTTTAGTAACTCAGCAACCATTAGGTGGTAAAGCACAGTTTGGTGGACAGAGATTTGGTGAGATGGAAGTTTGGGCACTTGAAGCTTATGGTGCCGCATATACTTTACAAGAAATTCTTACAGTTAAATCCGATGATGTGGCCGGTAGAACAAAAGTATATGAGACAATTATTAGGGGTGAGGACGTATTCCAATCAGGAACACCTGAATCATTTAACGTACTAATAAAGGAAATAAGAGCTCTTGGATTAAACATCGAACTATCAAATACAAACTAGGAATAAAAAAGCTATGTCACAGTCAATAATGAATATTTTTAACCCCGCTGCATCTCGTAGTGATTTTAATCAGGTTAGAATTTCAATTGCTAGTCCAGAAAGAATTCTATCATGGTCTTATGGTGAGATTAAAAAGCCTGAAACTATAAATTATAGAACTTTTAAACCAGAGAGAGATGGACTATTTTGTTCAAGAATTTTTGGTCCCATAAAAGACTATGAGTGTTTATGTGGCAAATATAAGAGAATGAAATTTAAGGGCATCATATGTGAAAAATGTGGTGTTGAAGTTACAAAAAAAGATGTTAGGCGTGAACGAATGGGTCACATTAAACTAGCTGCTCCCGTTGCGCATATTTGGTTCTTAAAATCTCTACCAAGTAGAATAGCTTTAATGGTTGATATGAAGCTAAAAGATCTTGAAAAAGTTCTTTATTTTGAACAATTCATGGTTACAGAACCTGGCTTAACTTCGTTAGAACAAAATCAACTTTTAGATGAAAATGAGTTAGAAAAAGCAAAAGAAGAGTGGGGTGAAGATGCCTTTACTGCCGGCATTGGGGCTGAAGCAGTAAGAAAAGTACTAGAGAAAATTGAGCTAGAAGAAGTTGCCGCTCAATTAAGAACAAAACTTGAAAATACTAAAGCGGTAGCACTCTCAGAAAAACTATTAAAAAGAATTAAACTTTATGAAGCCTTCATAACTTCTGGCAATAGACCAGAATGGATGATTTTAACTGTAATTCCAGTTATACCGCCTGAATTAAGACCGCTAGTTCCTCTTGATGGTGGTAGATTTGCTTCTTCAGATTTAAACGATTTATATAGAAGAGTTATAAATCGTAATAACAGATTAGCACGCTTAATAGAACTTAGAGCTCCTGACATTATTATCAGAAATGAAAAGAGAATGCTTCAAGAATCAGTTGATGCATTATTTGATAATGGAAGAAGAGGTAGAGTAATTACTGGTACAAATAAGAGACCCCTAAAATCTTTAGCTGAAATGTTAAAAGGTAAGCAAGGAAGATTTAGACAGAATCTACTGGGTAAAAGAGTAGATTATTCTGGTCGTTCTGTAATTGTGGTTGGTCCTGAACTAAAGTTACATCAATGTGGACTTCCTAAAAAGATGGCACTTGAACTGTTTAAACCTTTCATTTATGCAAGATTAGAATCTCTTGGTTTAGCTACGACACTAAAACAAGCTAAAAAACTTGTTGAAAATGAACGTCCTGAAGTTTGGGATGTATTAGATAGAGTTATAAGAGAACATCCAATTATACTTAATAGAGCTCCAACACTTCACAGATTAGGTGTTCAAGCCTTTGAACCTCTATTGATTGACGGCAAAGCAATCCAGCTACATCCATTAGTTTGTACTGCATTTAATGCTGACTTTGATGGTGACCAAATGGCTGTTCATGTTCCTTTAAGTCTTGAAGCACAGTTAGAAGCAAGGGTATTGATGATGTCAACTAACAACATCTTAAACCCAGCTAATGGTAAACCTGTAATTGTTCCAAGTCAGGACATTGTTTTAGGAATCTATTATTTAACACAAGAAAAAAATAATGAGCCAGGAGAAGGTTCAATTTTTAAAGACATAAATGAGATTGAACAGGCATTAGAAAATAAAGCTATAACTCTTCACTCAAAGATTACATCTCGTATCACAATAACAAACGACGATGGAATAGAAGAAATTAAAAGAATGGATTCCACAGCCGGAAGATTCATTATGTGGAATTTACTTCCTAAAAATAAAGATTTAAAATTTTCTCTAGTAAATAGAATATTAGCAAAAAAAGAAATGTCAGAGTTAATTGATGTTGTTTACAGATATTGCGGTCAAAAAGATACGGTCTTATTCGCCGATGCCATAAAAGAACTTGGCTTTTATCATGCATATAAAGCAGGAATATCTTTTGGTAAGGACGATATGATTATTCCTGATACAAAAGAAGGTTTAATAAATGAAACCTCTGAACAAATCGAAAAATTTGAAAAACAATATAATGATGGATTGATTACAAGCAGAGAAAAATATAACAAAGTGATTGATACTTGGGCTAAGTGCACAGATAGAGTTGCTCAAGAAATGATGAATGAAATTTCATCAGTAAAAGTTGATCCTATTACTAAACGTGAATTACCTATTAACTCAATCTATATGATGGCAAATTCTGGTGCTCGTGGTTCAGCTGCGCAAATGAAGCAGCTTGCTGGAATGCGTGGTTTAATGGCAAAACCTTCAGGTGATATTATCGAAACTCCGATTATTTCAAATTTTAAAGAAGGTTTGAATGTACTTGAATATTTCAATTCAACTCACGGAGCCAGAAAAGGCTTAGCGGATACAGCGCTTAAAACTGCTAACTCTGGATATTTAACAAGAAGACTTTGTGACGTAGCTCAAGATGCTAGTATTACTATAGAAGACTGCAATACTAATATCGGTGTTAGAGTTAGTGATGTTGTCGAGGGTGGTGAAGTAATTGTTTCAATTTCAGAGAGAGTTTTAGGTAGGTTTGCCCAAGAGGATATTAAACACCCTATTACTGAAGAATTAATTGTTGCTAAAGGAAATTATATTGAAGAGATAATTGCAGATCAGATTGAAGAATCTGGAATCCAAAATGTTTATATTAGATCTGCACTTACATGTGAGTCTAAACGTGGACTTTGTGTTAAGTGTTACGGAAGAGATCTAGCTCGTGGCTTCTTAGTGAATTTGGGTGAAACTGTTGGCATGATTGCAGCACAATCAATTGGTGAGCCCGGTACTCAGCTAACAATGAGAACTTTCCACATTGGTGGAACTGCGCAAATAAATGATCAATCATTTGTTGAAGTTAACTGTGAGGGGATATTTAAAATACTAAACAAAAATACCGTTGAAGACTCTAAGGGTGACTTAATTGTTATGGGTAGAAACTGTCAATTGGCAATTCAAGATAAATCTGGAAAAGAATTAGCAAACTATAAAGTTCCTTATGGTACAAGAATTCTCGTAAAAGAAGATTCTAATGTATCTCATGGTACTAAGATTTGTGAATGGGATCCATTTACTAATCCTGTAATTTCTGAAAAAACTGGAACTGCAAACTATGTTGATTTACAATCAGGCATATCTTTAACAGATGAAACTGATGAAAAAACAGGTCTTACAAATATGAAAGTTAAGGACTGGAAAGCCAACCCTAAAGGTGTTGACTTAAAACCTAGAATTACATTAAGAGACAAAAGTGGTGAAGTTATAATGTTAGCAAATGGTACTGAGGCAAGGTATTTTCTTCCACCAGAATCTCTTTTATCTATAGCTGATGGTGCTGAAGTTCACGCAGGTGATATTTTAGCAAGAACACCCCAAGCAGCATCTAAAACCAAAGATATTACAGGTGGATTGCCAAGAGTTGCCGAGTTATTTGAGGCGAGAAAACCAAAAGATTTTGCAGTTATAGCTGAAAATTCTGGATACATATCTTTTGGAAAAGATATGCGTGGAAAACAAAAAGTTATTGTAACACCAGAAGATGAACATGAAGAGCCTAAGGAATATTTAATACCTAAAGGTAAGCAAGTTGCTTATCAAGAAGGTGAAAAAATTGAAAAAGGTGATTACTTACTAGATGGTAATCCTGATCCACATGATATTTTAGAAATTCTAGGAATTGAACCTTTAGCAAATTACTTAATCAATGAAGTGCAAGAAGTATATAGGCTTCAAGGTGTTCAAATAAATGATAAACATATTGAAGTACTTTGTAGACAAATGCTTAAAAAAGTTAAGGTTGTTAGTTCGGGTGACAGTAGCTTTATTGCAAATGAAGAAATTGAAAGAGTTGATTATTTAACTGAAAATGAGGAATTGGCATCTCAAGGAAAAGAATTAGCGGTAGCAAAACCAATTCTTCTAGGTATTACTAAAGCCTCACTATCAACTAAATCATTTATTTCAGCCGCATCATTCCAAGAAACCACTAGGATTCTTACTGATGCAGCAATTAAGGGTAAAGTAGATACGCTTCAAGGCCTTAAAGAAAATGTAATTGTTGGAAGATTAATTCCTGCTGGAACTGGTAGAACCTTTAAGCAGCTAGAAAAAAGGGCTAAAAACCTTGATAATACTGCAAAAGAGGAAATGGCTGCCATGAGAGCAAAAAGAGAGCTGGAAACGGCAGAAATTCAACAAAATATAGAATAATTTATGTTGACCTTGGTCGTGCAATAAGTATTATGCGCTCACCTTAATAGAAGTATCGTAGTTAAGTCTAAACGCTTCTTTTAAAACAAAGAATTTAAAACTGTTAACTATTTTTCAAGTTAGAAAACTTGAAGTGGAGAAATATGTATGCCGACTATTAGTCAGCTAGTTAGAAAACCAAGAACTAAAGTTCTTAAAAAAAGTAAGGTACCTGCTTTAAAAGCTAACCCACAAAAACGTGGTGTGTGTACTCGTGTTTATACAACAACTCCAAAAAAACCTAACTCAGCACTGAGAAAAGTTGCACGTGTGAGACTTACAAATGGTTTTGAGGTTACAAGTTATATTGGTGGTGAAGGCCACAACCTACAAGAACACTCTGTAATTTTAATTCGTGGTGGTCGTGTTAAGGATTTACCTGGTGTTAGATATCACACTGTCCGTGGCGTGTTAGACACACAAGGAGTTTCTGATAGAAAACAACGAAGATCGCACTATGGTGCAAAGAAACCAAAGAAATAAATAAATATTATGTCACGTAGAAGAAAAGCACAAATTAGACAAGTTTTA
>Ga0209502_10001489_pt1 | contig 21241 bp, 26 predicted proteins | sample ArcticOcean_MG_C_10_FD_187442 | JGI IMG/M metagenome (GOLD analysis project Ga0209502, IMG submission 187442) | Marine microbial communities from western Arctic Ocean - ArcticOcean_MG_CB11_90 (SPAdes) (version 2) | ecosystem: Environmental > Aquatic > Marine > Oceanic | place: Arctic Ocean... | reverse complement strand
TATTCGTTTTGCAACTAAGGATTTAAGGGAGTTTTCTGGATTAGGTTCATCGGGTGTCAGAGGTATTAAGTTATCTAAGGATGATAAAGTTGTTTCTATTTGTAGTTTACTTCACAATAAAATCTCAATTGATGTAAGGGAGTCTTATCTCAAAGCTAAAAGTGACGCAAAAAAAGACCTCTCTAAGATTAATAAAAAATTTCAAGAATTAGCTGATACGGAAGAATATTTGTTATGTATAACAGAAAACGGCTATGGTAAATTAAGTTCTGCCTATGAGTATAGAATTACGAATAGAGGTGGTTCTGGTGTCACTAATATTACTGTAACTCCTAAAAATGGTCGTGTTGTCCAGTCCTTAAAAGTTAGTGCTGAAGATAATATAGCTTTAATTTCCGACAATGGTAAACTATTGAGATGTAATGTAGGTGAAAATATTCGAGTAGTGGGTAGAGTTTCACAAGGTGTTTCTGTGTTTAAAGTCGATAAAAATGAAAAAATAGTTGCTGTTGCAAGATTAGAAGAAAATGGAGATGATGACTAGAGTTGGAATTTATCCAGGCTCCTTCGACCCTCTAACATTAGGACATTTAGATATAATTGAACGAAGCCTACATGTCGTTGACGAGCTTATTATAGCAGTCTCAAATAATGATAAAAAAAATCATATGTTCGACGCTGACTCCAGAGTTAAACTTATTCATGAAACTATCAATTTATTAAACGAAGATTCTAAAAAAAGAATAACCATTGAAAAATTTGATCATTTATTAGTGGATTATGCTAAATCTAAGAATTCCAATATTATTATTAGAGGCTTAAGGGCCGTATCTGACTTTGAGTATGAATTCTTGATGACAGGCATGAATAGAACTATTGATAAAGATGTTGAAACAATTTTTTTAATGTCCTCTGAGAAATACCACTTTATTTCATCAAGATTTATTAAAGAAATTCACCGCCTTGGAGGTGATATTAGTAAAAGTGTTCCAAAACCAGTTCTTGATTTTCTTAAGAAAATTTGAAATGTTCAGAACGTACTTTATAAGGGCCCATAGCTCAGCAGGTAGAGCATCTGACTTTTAATCAGAGTGTCACTGGTTCGAACCCAGTTGGGCTCACCATTCTTCACAGTTTGGTGGGTTTTGTCCTTCTCATCTCTTTCGATTCTAACCACATTCAGTAAATAAAACAAACTATTTGTGTTCAGATTGTGTTCTGCAAATCAGCATACGACCACTTACTTTTATAATAGTCGATAAACTTTGTTTAGAGATTCACTAGTGATAAAAATATCTAGCTAGACATTGTGACAACATAATTAGTTTATATAGCTGTATGAATCTTATATCAGAAATAATAACTAGACTGTTCCCAGTTATAGAATACTTAGATAATACCCTTTATACAGTATGCACACGAGGGCCATGCCACCCCTCCATATCTATTATAGGTAGCCACGAACTAAAATCTAACTTTTAAGATGTCAACTTACTTTCAAATAGAATGTGTAGATGTAAACCTTAAATTAAAATAAATAGAATATTAATTGAAAGTACTTGTATTAGTTTGGTGAATATAAAAACTAAAAGAATTGTAAACCTAAATAGCTAGAAATAAGAAGTTAACATGTATTTGAAAGTACTTTAGTTAGACATTCTTGTTCTATTGAAAGTGCCCACCCCTCTGTATCTATTATAGTCCGGAGCGAACTAGGATATTTCAAATAGCAAAGTTAATATTAATCTCATCATTATTTTATTTTACAAGAAGTGTAGAGGAAGAGTTAAAATTTTAAGAGGAATAGCCCAGTAGTCTATTACATATAAAATATTAATTATAGGTATAAGTGCAAAAGCTAGTTCTTTAAAACCTGACCAAAAGTAAGGAAAGTCTCTGATAAACCATTTAATTAAAGCCATTGGATAAGTAACAGCTTGAACAAACATAAATATTGAAAAAAGAGATGCCTTAAAAAAATCGATAGTCTTATCTATAAAATCCCTATCATCTGTCCAAGGCTTATTATAATCACTAGATGTTTTATAGTTTTCTTTGACCTTTTTATTTTTTTGATTATTAGAGGTTCCAGCTGGTAAATTATTTATAAAATCATCTATTTCGTTTTTAATAAATTCAATACTTGTAGTTTCATAACTTTGCTTTCCAACTTTTGATATATAAAAACCTGTTTCGGGTTCCTTATATATTTCAGTATCTTCGTAGGATTCAAATAAAATTTTTTCATAAATCTTGCCAGCGTTTTTTGGAATAGTATCAAGTTTCTTGTTTTTTTTATAGTCGTAATCAGACATATAACACTATCAATTTATTTATCATGGTTCTCAAAGTTAGCTAATATTTTTCCAATTTCCTCAATTGTCCAATTAAGAATTTCTTTTTTATCTCCTATTTTTTCATTATTAAAATTACTACCTGTAGCCATAACGCTATATAATGCATAATGATTACTAAATACAAAACTACTGGCTCTTTCTTCCAAAGAAGTTTTTGTTTTAATTTGCGCTGAAACTTCCTTATAAGAAAAAATAAATATTTCAGGGTTAATATTTTTTTCTAACTCTTTTAAATCAACTAGCAATATATTAAAGTGTTTAATTTTTTTATTATAATTAGATTTTTCTTCTAATAATCTTTGTTTCTCTTGTTCTGCAATTAATTTAATTCCTTCTTCTTTTTTATTAATATCTATCTTAATTTTTTCTAGTTCTAGGTTTTTAAAATAATTTATTTTAGATTGCTTAGAAAATCTAAGAAATTTATATTTATAATAACAGTAAATATAACTTCCAGCATAATCCATTTTACTTTGATTTTTCACGAGCCATTTGGTAAAAGCTATAATAAGAGCTCCAATTATAAATAGTGTAATTAGTTCAGGTGGTACAGTTATTAAGTTGTTCGTTATAAATACAAAGATAATAATTATTACAATAACCCCAAATAAAAACCAAAAAATAGAAACAACTAAAGTAATTATAGGGCCTATTAATGCCAAAAATAATACAGCCAATATTATTCCACCAGCTATTACAAGCAAATCACACCTATCCTCTTAGAATTAATTAATGGTAATAATGCTATAAGAAATTTCATTTCTTTTTATTCTTTTCCTTTCTCCAAAGTATAAAGAATAACAATATCAAAGCGGGTTGTAAAATCACAAAGATAACAATATTGGCTAGTTCATACCCCATTCCAGTGACATCACCTATAACTTCTAATACCCATACGCACCATAGGAAGAAGTCGTCAATCATATTAAATTATCTTCTCATAATATTTGCTAAATATTTTAAAGGAATCTTTAGACTCATCATTCATTATTAATGAGTCTTTGCGTAATTCATAAAAAATTGGAATACTAATTCTTGGAAGTATTTCTTTGTATGCCTTGTATTTAGTGCCATCAACTGCATTTATTTGAACATATTCTTTAATAATTAATTCTATTTTAGCTAGTATTTCTTTATTTATTTCTTTCTCTTCTTTATAACCAAAATCAATCAATGTTTTTTTTAAGTAATCCTCCTCTTTTAAAAAACTTTTTGTAAGACATCCCGCTTTATCAAAAGTAAATTGAAAACTTCTTTTATTGATAATTATTTGGACAGACATAAATTCCCCTTTGTATGTTTTAAAACCATAAGAGTCTTTCTTATAGGGGTATTCCTGTAGGTGTTCACCTTCGTATTCATAATCATCATATTTTTTTACAAGAGAATTGAATGTATTTCTAATTGCAGTAAGTTCATTTTTTGTAAATTTATTGGGTTTAACACTTTTAAAGAGAGAAAACATAAAGACACTACTATGAGAATGCTTCTCCATGACTACGGTAAAATTAAAACAAAAAAACTTACTAACTGGAAAGAGTATCTAAATAAAGATGAGATAGATTTTATTGAAGCTCATCCTCAAGATTGGTTGGAAAAATATAAAGAAGCTTGGCATTTAATTAAAGCATAAGTGGGAGTTCAGTCATCACTTTTTTTATTTGCTCTTGAGTAATTTTAATTTCCGTTAACTCAAATACAAAACAAAGTTAATACTTACACAAATGGCTACCTACATAGACATACTCAATGTACTCTTAAGCTCTGAATTTCATACTATTACTCATCTATATAATTTGGTATTTTTAGGGATATGAAATTAGTAAATAGTATTCCTGAGTTTTTTGCTCTAACACGAGGCGGAAGACCGGTTCAATCCAACATGTCAGTATATGATGGTAAAACTTATAAATGTGGTTGCGGAAAAAATCATGAATTTTTCTGGAAAGAAGGAGAACATTTAAAATCAATCAGCTACTCACCAATGGCAACTTATGTAGATAGAGAATTAAAAGGTATGAAATTTGTTTTTACTTTTACTACATGTAAGTATCATAATCTTGTAAAAATTACATTATTGGGTGGATTGAAAACAATTGCTACTGTTTGTCATGATGAAACAAGAATTATAAATCAAGATTATAAAAATCAATTTTTTGAAAGAAATAATATTATAGAAAAAAATTCTAAAGCAAGGAAACCGGAATTTTCTTCAAATAACACTAAAGTCAAAAAGATAATAGAAATTAATACGAAAGCAAGGAAACCGGAATTTTCTTCAAATAACACTAAAGTCAAAAAGATAATAGAAATTAATACGAAAGCAAGGAAACCGGAATTTTCCTCTAATAGCACTCAAGTCACTAAGAAAATTTCAAAGAAAAAAAATGTAAAAACGAAAGTTGTTAAAAAAGAAGAAACATCTCAAGACAAGTTGGACAAATTGTTTTCAGGTAAATATGAAAAAATAATGAAAGAACAAGATAAACTAAATACTAGCTTCGCAAAAAAGCAAAAAAACTATCTTGATTTAGAAAAAAAATATCTCTCTAGTCAAAAGAAATTAATGAAATCTTTTTATAAAACTTATAGTAAGGATTTTGGTCTTTCAAAAAAAGAAACTAAGAGTGAAATCGATTTTGTAATAGAAGCTTCAGAAGTTAATTTTAAAGATGAAAATAAGCACTTCTATGATTACATTAAATTTCTAAAAAAAATAAAATCAGATATTTAAATGACTAATATCATTCCGTTTAAAAAACCTAAAAAGAAAACCACTGCAAAAAAAACTACTGAAAGAGAGTTTGCATTTTTTGATAAGTTTGAAGAATTAGATAAGGCTTGGCATAAAAATGAAAAAACTTTTACGGATATCTTTAATACATATAAAGAGCATGAAAAGAAATATTGGGATGAAGCTTTAAGAATTTATAAAATTCACCATAAGCAAATAAAAAAAATTTCTACAAAAGCTGAATTTAAAAAAATGACTAAAGAAGATGTCGCAAAATATGAAAAGGCTTTTACTAAACAAAATGGTGCTTTTTATAGATTCCTTACATCAATCAAGAAGTTGGATAGATGATTAATTATTTAAAGCAGGCATCTGGTGTATTAATAATTGCAGGTTGCCTCTTATCAGCACTATTCTTGTGGATTTTCTTTCCTGATTTTGTGTGGATTCCATTATCAATTTTAGGTGTTGTAATACTTATAGGTTGGAATCAAAGTGAACCTGGTTCGGGCCAATTTCTTGCAATTTCATTTTTATGGCTTTGCTCAAGTTTTGGTTCCATGTACTTGATTGGGATATTACTAGAAGAACAAAATTTTTTTTATTTTTATGAGAGTACTGAAGAGACTATTAAAGCCTTAGGAGGTGCTGGTTTAGGAGCGTTTATAACTTGGTATGCTTATAATTCGGTATGGAGTGAGGCAAGAGAAAGATACCAGGATAAAAAGAAATATTGGGACCCAAAGACTGAGTACTGGGATGAGGCAGCAAATAGAGCCTATAAAAAACCAAAGATTAAAGTCATAAAGAAGAAAAAAAGTGTAAAAAAAAAGTAGTTAAGAAGAGATAAAAACCCGTATATTTAAAGGTTTTTAACAATGTTCCAAAACACTTCACAATAAAGTTAAGATGAGGTAGTTTTAGAGTATGGCTATTGATTTAGTAAAAGGTTTAAAAAGAATTTTTTATATAATATCTGTAGTTTGGATTGGATTTTTTCTTTATAAAGCAGATTTTTATAATTTAATTAAAGATGAAGCAACTTCTGTATATTTTACTACTTATTTTATCTTTAATGACTCCGAATGTGGAAGTGTTTTAGGAAATTCTAGGGAGAATAAATATGAATATGGTAAGGAAAGGACATGGAGAGCAGGTGGTTGGCTTTTTGCCAATAACCTATATAGAAACAATACTCTCACTTATCCAGGACAATGCTCTTTTCACGAAATATATAGAAAAATAGATTTAAAATATGATTATCTTTTTACATCCATAGCTCCAATCCCTTTATATTTTATTTTACTTTTCATAGTCAGAGGTTTTAGAAAAAAAGAATAATGAAAAAACTCTTAATCCTATTGTTATTAGTTCCTAGTCTTAGTTGGGGAGCTGATTTTCAAAAAGGTCTAACGGCTGCCAAACAAGGAGATTACGCAACTGCCCTTAAAGAATGGACACCTCTTGCTAAACAAGGAATGGCTGAAGCTCAATACAACCTAGGAATTATATATGATAATGGATTTGGCGTTGTACAAAATTATCAAACAGCAGTGAAGTGGTACACCCTTGCAGCGGAACAAGGATATGCTTCAGCTCAATACAACCTAGGAAAAAAGTATGAAAAAGGAGAAGGCGTTCTACAAAATTATAAAACAGCAGCAAAGTGGTTCACCCTTGCAGCTGAACAAGGAGATGTTAAAGCCCAACACAACCTAGGAAGTATGTATGGTAATGGATGGGGTGTTATACAAGATAATATTTATGCTCATATGTGGTATAATATTGCTGCTTCATCTGGAAATAGTAATGCTGCTAAGAACAGAACTATAGTAGGAGAAAGGATGACTCCTGCTGATATTTCCAAAGCACAGGAACTTGCCCGTCAATGTGTTAATAAAAATTATAAAGATTGTTGAAATGAAAAAACTCGTAGCATTATTAATCTTGTTAACCATTTCGTTTAATACACATGCTATTCAGCTATCTGAGAGTGATAATAAAACAAAAATAGATAAAGAAATACAACCAAGGGCTTGGTGTTTAGGTATGGTTATGGGTGCATATAAAAATGTTGAGAGTGAGTTAGTTGATAAATTTAATGCTGGTTATTATGAGGACAAGCCAGATTTAGAACAAGAGCACAATAGATTTATGCATTACTTAAAAAACCTTACTACTAATCTTAACGAAGAACTTAAAATTGTTGAAGAATTAGTATGCCCAATTAATAAATCTCCATGCTATGCAGTGAGTGTTGAGCAAGTAGATAAAGCTATTAAATTCATGGATGATTTAGCCATTGAGACAACAAAAGATAGAACAATTTGGGATAGTGAATTACTGTTAGATATGCGTGATAGTTGCCTTGATTACATTAATGAGAAAGTGATATCATAATATCAATGAATAAATTAAAAATACCTTTTGCAATAGTTCATCTCATTGTAGCTCTTATTCTTTGTTGGATTTTTCTATCTAGTGATTATGTAAGCGCAAGAGTCTTTATGTTTTTTAATTCTGATGGTCCTATGATGAATAATTTTAGTCAAAACATTTATGGGTTTGGAATCTTTTATAGTCCAATAGCTTTTCTATTTTCATCTTACTTACTCATTAGTAAAAAAATATTTCTTAGAAAACCTTTTATAGTTTTAAACGTTTTAATGAGTTTTGTTTATATACAACTGACTTATAACTTTATTCAAGCTGGTCAAAAATTAAATGTAGGTTTTGATATTCCCTTATTTTCTTCTTATCTAACACTTACTTGTCTTTTTATTTCTTACCGATTGTATAAGGATAACAAAAGTCTTTGAGGAATCTTTAACAATGGAATTAATTTTAATTCTAACTGCACTTGGACTTGTAATTAGTTAGATGAAAACCACCCCAATAACTCTATTAATTATTGGTGGTATTCTAATAATTTGTATTTCAATATTTGTTTTTTCCAATCGTTATGATTTTAAGGAAGTTAAAACCGGCAGTTCCCTTGAATGTTTAGTAAGATTAGACAACTTTACTGGTAAATCATGCTCTCTCTCAAGTCATTATAGATGTGAAAGAAATCATGGAGCACTATGTGAATAATGGCAAACCTTACACGCTATGGAAGTATTGCCAATAGCTGAACTAGTATTTAACAATATCAACAAAATGCTTAGACCTAAAAAAAGGCTCTGAATCTAATCATACTCCATAGCTTTTATTTGATTCCTGTACCCCCTTTAAAATGGTTTTTTTGAATCAAGTTAGAGTGTTAATCCGGCATAAAGAGAAACCATAGCTAAAGACCTATGTCCTAACTGTTTAGCAATTTGTACAGGATGAACATTCATATCAACTAATCTTAGCGTTCTGTATCTTCTAAAATCATGCATACAAGTTTCAATTCCCATTGTTCTTTGAAGCCTTACATATCTAGATGAGAAACAGTTAAACTTTAAGCCAATTATATATTCCTTATTATTTGTTTTTCTTTTAAGTTTCTCAATGTCACTAGCTAGTTTTGCACTAACATTAACAACTCTAGGGTGATTATTTTTAGGATTGCCAATATATAATTTCTTTTTAATTAAATCGTAATCAGTCCATTTAAGATTAAGTATTTCACTTTTTCTTAATCCGGTATGTTTTGCTATTAGTACTGCCAATTTAAAGTATTCGTCTGAGCCTTTAAGAAGATTCCTATATTGGCTATAAGTAATATTAATATGCTTTCCTTGTGTTTCAGGAAACCTTTGAACTATTGAAGCATGATTAGGAATAGGAATTAATCTAATTCTTCTAGCTTCATTGAGTAGTTTAGAAAATAAAGATAAATCTCTATTTGTAGCTATTTTATTAATTGTTCCATCTTTACTTCTTTCATCTTTGAATTGTTCAAAATCCTCTGCTGATAAATCAGATAACTTTATTTGCATAAGCCATTGAAAATCCTTAACTATTTTTTTTAATTGTAGCTTCCTATCTTTTTGAGTTCTAGGCTTTAGGTATTTAATTGATTTTTCTAAATGCCTTTTAACCAAATCTTGCAAAGTTATTGAATAGAGTAGGGATAGATTGTTTCCTGTATTAATTTCATTCAACTTTTGTACCTTAAATATTCGAGCTTCTGATTTTTTATCAAAAGTTTTGTATATATTTCTTACACCTTTAACTCTTATCATCACTTGCCATTTGCCTTGTTTTGATTTTCTTACTGTCATTTTGTCTCCTTTAACACTTCATTGTGTTCAATTTGTGATGAGCTTGTAGAAAATAAGAAAAAAACCTTTATAGTTCAAAGTGAAATGAACGGTATGTTTCTGACTTTTAATCAGAGTGTCGCTGGTTCGAACCCAGCTGGGCTCACCACAACTTAGGTGAGAAACACCAATAAAAACGAGGTAAATAAATAGTTTTTACAACTTTCACGGTACGCCCTAAAGAAGGAAAATGTTACTGAAAGAACCTAAAATATATTTATTTGGGCGTACCAAAAGCGTACCACCCCCATGACCATCATTACATTGTTATAGGTTCCTATTTAAACTCATCAAAAAGTTTCTTAAGGCTTTCCCCAGAAATGGAGAAACAATGACTAATACAATTAAGTTCAATAAAACAGTAATAGAAAACTTAGATATCCCAGAGAAGAGAACTAAGTTTATGTCTGATGAAGTGAAGGGTTTATATTTAGATGTAACCCCAAGAGGAACTAAGTCTTTCAGACTTGGTTATAAGTACAATACCTACAATCAAACTTACACTATTGGAAGGTTCCCAGATATCAACCCAACTTTAGCAGTCAATAAAGCGAAAGAGCTAAGAGCTCTTATCACTCAAGGCATTAATCCACAGATACAAAAAGCAGAAAAGAAAAAAGAAGATACATTTAAGAGTTTCTTTATTGATAAGTACTTACCTATTCAAGCAAATAGAAAAGGCTTTCCTAAAGTAGAAGCTATCTGGTCAATGAGTAAGGATAGAAAAAAGAAAGTGAAAACAGAAATCTTAAGATGGAATACTACAGTTCCTAAGAAGATGAATAATGTACTTGAGAGTTTTAATGCTCACTACATAAAAGCTAAGTTCTTAAATCTTAAACTGTCTGAAATAACTGATACTGATATAAGTTCATTTATTAAGGGTGTTAGTTCAAATGCTTATGCAAATAGAATGGTCAGAGAATTAAGAGCTATATTTAACACAACTGATTTACTTACTAACCCTGTATCAAAGGCATTAAAGAGAGAACTCACACTAAGAGTAGTTAATCCTAGAACTGTTAAGGCTTCACCTAATCAAGTCATAGAGATAGGAAAAGCTCTTCATAAGGTAAGGTATGGTTATTTTATCGAAGAGAAGGGAAGATATTATCAGCCTCACCCAATACAAGCGTCAGCCATAGAGATCTTACTTTACGAAGGGTTAAGACCTAACGAAGTATTATCTATGAAATGGTCTGAAATTATTGATGGTGTCTATACTACTGATACAAAAACAGGAACTAAGTCTTTTAGATTAACCTCTCATACTATGATGATTATTAATAACATAGAAAAGAAGTCACCCTATGTTTTTACTTCTCATGTAAATCCTCAAACACACTACAAAAATGTTAGAGGAACTTGGGAGCAAGTTTGTAAATTAGCTAATACCCCAGAACTCAACCTTTATGATTTAAGAAAAACTTATTCTAGTAGAGGAACAAAGATGTTTGGTATTCATACTTCATCTAAGTTAACAGGGCATAGTTCACCTAATGTAGTGTCAAAACATTATTCTCATTTAGATGATGAAGAACACACAGAACATAAACAAGATGTAGCTGATTACTTTAATGACCTAATCAATGGTGGTGGAAAGGTTATAAAACTTGGTAAAAGCTAAGAAAACATTATTAAAGGGGAGTAATAAATCTACTCCCCCTAAAACGGAACAGGAACAAAGAGTTAAATTTCTTCAAGACTTAGATGAAAGAAGAGAAAAAATTGCATTAACAAGATTAGGGTTAGAAAATCTTTTTGATCCTAAGTGGTATATGAATAAAGGAAATACAGAATATAATTTATTTGAATCAAAGAGACTGCATATTATTTACAATTCTCAAGAGCCTATACATTTTTTAAGAGATGATTTATTTAAACCCAAGTTCAGAGGTAAGGTTAAATTATATAAGAACGAATTATCTTTGTATGGGCATATGGTTTATAACGATTATAAAACATTTCCCTCACAAATTCTTAAAAATATGTTGAGCAATTTTAAGTCAGCTCATGAGTCAATTTCCAAAGCTACTCATGATATTGTGCAACACACAATTCATAAGTCTAGAACTAAACAGGAAGTAAAAGAAAAATATAAATTTGGATTGGGTTTAGGATTACCAAACCAATTTAATACAATTGTATATGAAGAGTTAAATACAATCCAAAAACAGTTAACTGCTTTAGGTATGGTTATTATGAAAGATCAAAAGTATAAATCTTCAAAAACTAAAACTCCAAACAAAGCTAAGATGCAATATTTTCTATTCTTAACTCGAGAGCTCTACAATATGCTTGATTGGAGTCAGGCTAAAATGACAAAGACAAACAATTTAACTGAGGAGGAAATTCATAAACAAGTTGAAACATTTACTCTAAATATCAGGGATAGTTTTTATCAAATTCAAGATACAGATGAGAAAATATTAATTAATTCTTTTGAGTGGAATCTTACTTCAACAGAAAAGAAAAAGATTAAAATTATTAAGCAGTTCCAGAATCTAATGGGGTGTAGTAATGAAGCCCAATTCCTAAAGATTAAAAAAGCCATTAATTTCTAATTTCAGAGTATTACTCATCTATATAATTTGATATTTTAGGGATATGAAAAAACTCATAATTCTATTGTTATTAATCCCTAGTTTGAGTTGGGGTGTCTGTATTTAGATTATTAATTAAGCCTTATGTTACTCGCAAGTTTTGCAAATAGCAGGTATTTCAATTTGTTGTAATTTGTTTGTATTAAATTTCTTTAAATTTAAGACATTCATTAATAAGCCCATCTTATTTCTGTCCATTACTACTTCTTCAATGTCCTTGCATTTGATACAGACACTCAGCGTTGTGATATCGTTTTCAGCATGAGAAAACTTGCATAAAATATATGAATTATGATGACTTGATCTATGAATATAACCTTCACTTATAAGAATATTTAAAGACCTATAGACAGTCATAGGTTGTATTCTCTTTATTCTTTGAAATTTATCAACAATACCATAGGCGGTTAGAGCTTTTTTGTTATTTCTTATAATTTTTAAGACTATTTGGTTATTGTTCATATTTAGTCATACTAACTTGACATATTTTCAGATCTTTAAAAGTTACTTTTAATTAAGTTTATGAAAAGTAGGAACTTTGGAGCTTTATTGTAAGTAGATATAGTTTAATTTATAAAAAAAATGAAATATTACTGTTTTTTAAAGTTACGTTATAACATTGTTTTTTTTACAGATTTATTTATTTTTTATCATGTTTAGGTGGTAATTTTAATTTTTTGATATATAATAATTATTATAAATAATCTTATCCACATGTAGATGTACAAGAATTGGATAATCTAAAAAAAACAACTAAAAATACAATTATTTTGTTATTAAACGTTATAACATCACAAATAGTATTTTTTTTATTAGAAATGATATTGATTTATTTGAATATTTAGTAATTATTACTTTAAAATAAAATCTTAATACAGTGAAAATATTTATATTTTACGACTAAATTAAAGAATCACAAAAATTCGTGCTTTAAAGTTACTTTCAAAAAGCTACTACTCATGTTTATTATCAACAATTTTCACATCTTAATTTTACAATTTGTTAATTTTTTGAAATGTTAGCTTAATTTAAAAATTTTATTAGGAATAGGATTTTTACAGAACGATTAAATACAAACTTTTGAGAAGCCAATTTCTTAATTGGTATCTCAAAAATATAGGAGGAATGACTATATGTTTACACTAAATAAGAAATTGCGTGTTCAATTCGCTACTATTGCAGTACTGGGTTTAATATGTTCAATGTTCGCTACACCTAAGACAGTATTTGGTGCAGAAACGCAATACTTTCCAATAGCTAGTAGCCGTGTGGGTCCATACTCAGCAATGGGAACTGGATATTATGGGGCACAAATTGACTACATGAACTACGTTAACATGAACGGTGGAGTTAACGGAGTCATGCTTACATGGCAGGAATGTGAAACTGAGTACAATGCAGTTAAAACTGTTGAGTGCTACCAGAGACTTTTAGAGAAAGATGGTCAAAAGATTGTTGCTTTTGATACTCTGGGTACTCCTGGAGCTTACGCTGTTATTAACCGTATGGCCAAAGACAATGTTGTTTTAGCTCAGTATGGTTATGGAAGAACAGATGCTGCCGATGGAACTGTATGGCCTTGGGTGTTTAATGCTGCAAGTCATTACTGGTCACAAATTGCTGTTAAGCTAAAGTTTATGGCTGAACAAGAAGGTGGAATTCCTAATATGAAGGGCAAGAAAATTGTTCATCTTCATATTGACTCTGCTTATGGTAGAGAGCCTCTACCAGCAATGAGAGCTATCACTAAGGAATGGGGAGTACAGTTGGTTGAAATTTCAATCCCACCTCCAGGACTAGAGCAACAGTCACAATGGCTACAAATCAGAAAAGAAAAACCTGATTGGGTTACATTCTGGGGTGCTGGTTCAGGAATGAACTCAACCGCTATGACTAATGCTGCTCGTGTTAACTTCCCACGTGATCGTATGATGTATGTAACTTTTGGTGCAGCTGAAGAAGATATGTTTCCTGCAGGTGACGCAGCTATTGGAACTTATGCAATGGCAAACGCACTTCCAGGTGCTGACTTTCCTTTAGTAAAAGCTATCAAGGAGCAAGTATATGGCGCTGGAAAAGGTAACTTAAATGATGAGAGTCGTTTGGGTTCTGTTTACTGGAACCGTGGACTTGGTGCAGCTGTTATGTGGATCGAAGCTATGAGATTAGGCCAAGAGATGCATGATAAAGTTGGTAAAGCTTTAACAGGAGCAGAGTTCAGAGATGGATACGAAGCTCTTAACATGTCATCTAAGCGTTTAGGTGAAATAGGTATCGAAAATATGGTAGCACCATTTTCGATTTCATGTGAGAACCATGAAGGCGCTGGTAAGTTTGCTGTTATGCAATGGGATGGAAAAAAGTTCAATCAAATAACTGATTGGGAAGAACCTCTAGATCCTTCGTATATCCGTGGATTAGTTGAAGCTTCTGCAGCAAAATTTGCTTCAGAAAACAACATGCCAACTAAGAGCTGTTTATAATCTGAAAGGGTTTTTAAATAGCGATTAAAATATAATTATTGATCGGGGAGCAAGATCAGAATGAATCCCCAGCCCCCCGATCGGATAATATCAGCACAAAAAAGGAGGTCCACAAGTAATTAAAATGAATTTAGAAAATGAAAACAAACCTATTTTATCTGTAAACAATATTGAAGTTATTTACGATCAGGTGATCCTAGCTTTAAGAGGAGTAACTCTTGAAGTTCCAAAAGGAAAAATTGTTGCATTACTGGGTGGAAATGGTGCAGGGAAAAGCACAACTCTAAAAGCAATTTCAACAATGTTAGCCTCCGAGCGAGGCGAAGTTACAAAAGGTTCAATAGTTTATGATGGAATAGAAACCCATAAATCCCATCCATTAGAAATGGTTGGAAAAGGAATGGTTCAAGTTTTAGAAGGTAGAAGATGTTTCGGCCATTTAACTGTTGAGGAAAATATTATTAGTGGTGGTTATAGTAGAAAACTATCTAAAGGTGATATTGCCAATGAACTAGAAAAAATTTATGATTATTTCCCAAGATTAAAAACTAGAAGAAAAAGTCAGGCAGGATTTACTTCTGGTGGTGAGCAGCAAATGATAGCTGTTGCAAGAGCCATGATGGTAAAACCAAAAATGTTACTTCTCGACGAGCCCTCAATGGGCCTAGCTCCACAAATTGTTGCTGAGATTTTTAATATCATAAAAGATTTAAACCAAAAAGAAGGTGTGAGTATTTTACTTGCTGAACAAAATACCAATGTTGCTCTAAATAATTCAGATTATGCATACATTATTGAAACGGGATCAGTTATGCTCGATGGACCTGCTAAAACTTTATTAAATGACGATAAAGTGAGAGAGTTTTATCTTGGAGTTTCTTCAGAAGGTAGAAAAAACTTTAGAGATGTTATTAAAGAGACTAAGAAAAAAAAGGAAAAAGAAAATGAGTAGTACTGTAAAAAGAAATTTTCCCATTGGAAAACCAATTCTAGAAATTGATTCAATCTCCCTTAGTTTTGGGGGTGTTAAAGCCATAACAAATACATCGTTCAATGTATTGCAGCATGAAATAAGAGCAATCATTGGGCCAAATGGTGCTGGTAAAAGTTCTTTACTAAATTGCATTAATGGAATTTATAAACCACAAGAGGGAACAATAAAATTTAGAGGCAAAATCTTAGATAAAATTACACCTAATACAGTTGCACAAAATGGAGTGTCTAGAACTTTTCAAAACTTAGCCCTTTTTAAAAGAATGTCTGCAATTGATAATATTATGGTAGGAAGAAAACTTCACACTAAATCAAATTTTATGGAAGTGGCCTTTCAACTTCCGAGAGCAAATAAAGAAGAAAAGATTAATAGAGATAAGTGTGAAGAGATTGTTAGCTTTCTTGAAATTGAAGACATTAAAAATACTCCTGTTGGTAAACTTCCATATGGTTTGCAAAAAAGAGTTGAACTAGGAAGAGCTTTGGCTACTGAGGCTGAAGTTTTACTTCTTGATGAGCCAATGGCAGGAATGAATGTGGAAGAAAAAAGAGAAATGTGTCGTTTCATACTTGAGACTAATGACCAGTATGGAACTACTATTGTTCTTATCGAACATGATATGGGTGTTGTCATGGATATCTCTGATCGAGTTGTAGTTTTAGATTATGGTAAAATTATTGGAGACGGAGCCCCCGATATAGTGCGCTCCAGTAAAGCGGTTATAGACGCTTATTTAGGAGTAGCATAATATGGGCGGTGAAATTTTATTTTTCTTTGAAGTTGTAGTTGGTGGTTTGCTTGCAGGAACAATGTATTCGTTGGTGGCTTTAGGTTTTGTTTTAATCTATAAAGCATCTTCAGTTTTCAACTTTGCGCAAGGTGCAATGGTATTTTTTGCTGTGTTATCATTTTGTGGATTTATGGAATTAGGAATGCCATTCGTGGTAGCTTTTTTTGTAACAGTCTTGATGATGATCCTTCTTGGTATGGCAACTGAGCGTTTAGTTTTAAGGCCTCTCCAAAGTCAAAGTGAAGATACTTTATTGATGGCAACTATTGGTCTTGGTTATGTATTAGAAGGTTTGGCTCAAGCAGCTTGGGGTGTAGAGGTTAGAAGATTAGACCTTGGAATTCCTGACTATCCTATTATGTGGATTGCCGATAATATAGGTATATTTATAAGTGTTCTAGATTTAACTGCTGCAGCAATTGCCGGATTGATGGTTGGTTTTTTATATTTACTCTTTAAATACACAAAAATTGGTCTTGCTTTAAGAGCAGTAGCTGATGATCCAGGAGCAGCAAGTTCAGTGGGCATCCCACTTAAACATGTCATGCTTCTTGTATGGTCTTTGGCAGGCATAGTTGCATTGATTGCAGGTATGTTGTGGGGTGCAAGGGCAGGAGTCCAGTTTGCTCTTGTAGATTTAGCTTTAAAAGCTCTTCCTGTTTTAATTATTGGAGGATTCACATCTATTCCAGGTGCTATTGTCGCTGGATTATTAGTAGGTGCAACAGAAAAAGTACTAGAGGTCTATATAGGACCTTTCTTTGGAGGCGCTATCGAAGGTTGGGCCCCTTATGTTTTAGCGGTATTTTTCTTACTCTATAGACCTGAAGGTTTATTCGGTGAAAAAATTATTAGAAGAGTTTAATTAGGAGAATTTGATATGAAACCAGTTTTTATGACTTTTAAAAAAAAAGATATAACTAATTTTATTGTGTTGATGGCGTTAGGCTTCATTGCAATACCAATGTTTGTTTCAAGTGACTATTGGTTCACTTCGATATTAATTCCTTGGCTATGCCTAGCTCTTGCTTCGATAGGTCAACAAATTGTTATGGGATATACGGGACAGTTATCTTTAGGTGCTGCAGGTTTTATGGCGGCAGGAGCCTTTGCTTGTTTTAATATAGTCTTGAGAATACCAGATCTTCCTTTTATTGGAGCACTTATTGGTTCTGGTCTGATAGCAGCAGCGTTTGGAGTCTTATTTGGACTTCCAAGTTTAAGAGTTAGAGGCTTATACCTCATGGTTGCAACTCTAGCTTCCCAGTTTTTTATTGTTTGGATGATTGATAAATTTGGTTGGTTTAAAAACTATGACTCCTCAGGAATTATCACAACCCAAGATATTGTTATTATGGGCAGACCTTTTACATCACCAGTTGATATGTATCTCGTAATTTTAGTGGTTGTTACAATTCTAACTTTACTTGCTATGAACTTAGCAAGAGGCAGTACAGGTAGAAATTGGATGGCTGTTAGAGACATGGATGTTGCAGCTGAGTCAATGGGCGTATCTCTCTTAAAAACTAAACTTCAAGCTTTTGCTATAAGTTCTTTTTATTGTGGCGTTGCTGGAGCTCTTTTTGCTTTTACTTACTTAAAATCAATGGAACCTGTTGCTTTTGATATCAAGTTATCATTTAAGGTTTTATTTATGGTTATCTTAGGAGGATTAGGGACTATTAACGGTGCATTCCTTGGCGCAGGCTTTATTTTATTATTTCCTGTATTTTTAAATATTATGGGAAATACAGTTTTCCATGGCGTTGTTGATGCAACAATTATCTCTTCAATTGAGCAAGTTGTTTTTGGTGTTTTAATGATCTTATTTATGATCTATGAACCTTTAGGAATGGCAAAGCTATTAGAGACAGCAAAGTATAAAATTAAAGAGGCATTTAATAAGAAATAGTTATTCAAAAAGAGTAAAACTATGAAGCTAAGCTTAATTATACATTGATTTTATTAGTGGTTATTGCATTTGGTATTTTCTTTAAAAGACACATGTTAAAAATCTATTTCTACAATGAATAAAAAAATTAAATTTTTAATTGCAATATGTCTAGGTTTTGGAGTTGGATTCCTGTTTGATAATAATTTTGCATTTAGTAATTCTTTAAAAATTGAATTTCATTGTGCGATTAACTATGATCAAAACACTAATAATTCAGATATAAAAGATAGCGCACCTAAAAAAATTGAAATAATTTATTTTGAAAATAAATTATATAATTTTATTTGGGATGGTCAAAAGTTACATAAACACTTTGAAATTCTAAGTTTTGATAGCGACTTGAACGTTGAGTTAGTAACTAGTGGTTATAGCGATATTAAAAACGCTGTTTTCTTTAATATTAACAGTAATGTAGGTTATTTAACTCAATATAATCTTTCGGGTGTATATTACAATTGTATTAAAACTATCATTTTACTTTGATTAAAACTTATAGATAAATATTCAATAATTAATAATATCGAAAATAAAACTAAAAATAAATGAGAAAACTCTTAATCCTATTGTTGTTAGTTCCTAGTTTGAGTTGGGATAAGTCTAATTTTTCTCTTTAAAAAGTAATACCCCAAAGAATTTATATTGATATTACGATAAATTAATTAAAAATTAATCCCCTTTCTTTATGCCACCATACCACACCTATACCTATGGCATGATGGCATAAGAATTTTCCCTATAAAATTTTCTAGGTTTTATTCTTTGATTAAGTTCCCATAATTCACTTAAGAAACATTATTAAGAAAGGAATCTAATTTGACGAACTTAGACCAAACTAGAGAGAATGCCCCAAGCCTATTAACGACAGAGCAAGTAGCTAAAATATTTCCTTACTATACTGCAAATACTTTAAGAGTATCTAGGTACAGAGGTAATTCACCTTTTCCATATATCAAAATAAACAAAAAAGTTATGTATGAAAAAGAAGAGATAATAAGAATATTAGGTAACAATACTGTAGACGAAAAAGAGTTTAATTCATGAATTTTTTAGTTAATCCCAATCTATTTATTAATAGATATCTCAAGGGAACGAAAGTAACTGAAACCTTTAATCAATATAGATTAGGGAACAAAGGCTCTAAATGTATCTTAAAAGATGGCTCTGGTTACTTCGACCATGAGTTAGGCAATCATACATCATTGTTCAATGAAGTTATGAATAGAGAAGGGCTATCCACTTCACAAACAATTCAATTTTGTAAAGATAATCATATGCTTCTTAACCAGAATGAAATGGTAGAGGTATCTAACACTCAATCTAAATACAAGATTGATAGACTAAAAAGCCTAGAGGATAATTTAATTCCTTTTGGTTTTACTAAGGCTCATGAGTATTTACTTAAAAGAGGTATTCTTGAAACTGCAATTCCAGAGAATGTTATATTCTTTGAAAGCATTAAGAACTTATTATGTCACAAAATTACTAATATTAATGATGAGGTTATTGGTTATCAAACTTTTAAAATTGATAGCAATATTAATAAAGTAAAACCCCCTAAGATATATGGTTCCTGTAAAGGTGGTAAGACACCCATCTCAATTACTAAATCGCAAGAGCTTATTCTTGTTGAGGGATTAGAAGATGGATTAACTATTCATCAATCTTACCAATCTAAAAAAATAAAAAAAAATATCTGGGTAATGATTGGAACATCAAACTTTATGAATGTTGAAATCCCCTGGGGAATAAGAAAAGTAATTCTTGCTTTAGATAATGATAACGCTGGTCAAACAGTATTTGAAAAAGCTAAAGATAGATTTGGAAGAATGAACCTTGGGGTTTCAAGAATTAAACCTAGTCCAGATTACAAAGACTTTAATGACGAATTGAGAGGTATTAAAAAACAATGAAACGATATCGCAATTGGAACTCATTTAAAGAGTCATGGTTAATAGTTAGTAACCTACAGAGCCATACTATCAAAGCTCTTAAAGGAACTAAGACTGAAGTATCTGATAAGACATTCCAAAAAATAAAAAAAGAAATGATTACTCTTTTAACTCAATCCATAGAAAGGATTAACAAACTATGAGTATCCTAAAACTAGAAGAAGAAACTATTATTAAAACTGCTTATGATTTCCCCATGATTGATATATATGATTTAGCTAATCTTAAAATTCCTGAAGCCAAAGAGATAGTTAGACCATTTATAGTTGAAGGCTCATCAATGGAAATATTTGGTCAGAGTGGAAAGGGTAAGACTTGGTTTACTTTAGAGCTCTGTTTATCTATTGCTACAGGTCAAAAGTTTATGAAGACCTTTGAGGTGATTAACCCTAGACCTGTTTGGTATATTGATGGTGAAATGAAGATTGATAACTTAAGGAATAGAGTTGATTCAATTATGAGAAGATACCCAATACCTACTACAATTCCTCAAGGTTATTTAAATATTACTAATCCTTACATAGCTAAAGATAAAATGCTCAATAAGATTAATGATAAGCGAACTCAACAAGGTATTCGAGAAAAGATAAAAGAAATATCAGACAAAACAGGGCAATCTGTATTTATAGTATTTGATAATCTTTCTTGCTTAACTAATAGTAAAGAAAATGACGCTGATGATTGGGTGCCTATGTTAGATTTCTACACACAACTAAAGAGTGAGAACCATAGTATTTTACACATACATCATTCAGGTAAGTCGGGACAGAGCTCTAGGGGTACGAGCAGAAGACATGATGCTCTTGATACTATTATCCAATTACAAACACCTAGTGATTATGTTCAAAGTGATGGAGCCTATTATAATATTGAGTTCAATAAGACTAGGAACTTTGCTGGACAATATGCAGAACCTTTTGGTGTAAAGATAAAGTTCACAGGTGAGAAGCCTAACCAAACGGTTGATTGGGATATCATAGGATTTGAAGACCAAAAGACTAAGGAAGTATTAGAAGAGTATTGTTCTACTTACCCTCAAGCTACTGTTAAGAGTACCTCTATAGCCACTGGTATTCCAACCTCGACAGTACAAAGAGTCATAAGAAATTCTAAAGAGAGTGGTCAAT
>Ga0209502_10001484_pt1 | contig 21288 bp, 31 predicted proteins | sample ArcticOcean_MG_C_10_FD_187442 | JGI IMG/M metagenome (GOLD analysis project Ga0209502, IMG submission 187442) | Marine microbial communities from western Arctic Ocean - ArcticOcean_MG_CB11_90 (SPAdes) (version 2) | ecosystem: Environmental > Aquatic > Marine > Oceanic | place: Arctic Ocean... | reverse complement strand
CTGCTGCATCAATAACTACACCTTTTTTAGGGTTGTAAGGATTCTTAAATTTATCCCACATAATTTGTCTGAAATATCCTAGTGCAGCATCACGTCCGCCTGTCGCACTTCCAACTGGGCAAACAACGTCCATAGTGTAGTCAGCATTTAAAGCATCAACAAACGCTAATGTGTTGTCGTTACCATTACATTTTGAAATTTCAGCCATAATAAATGACTTAGCATTCGTAAAGTTTGCCTTTGCTGCATTGTACTTAGCTTTCTGTTGGAAACCTTGGTAAGCTGGTATACCCACCGCAGATAAAATACCAATAATCGCAATTACAACCAACAATTCGATCAAAGTAAAACCTTTCTGACCTTTTAATTTTTTAAATGTGAAAAATTTACTCATCTTTAAAACTCCTCTTTTTTTTTATTAAAGTTTAGAACTAGTACTCAATATTAGGTACTTAAGGTGCTAATTTATCATTAAAATTTTGTTTTTGCATCAATTAAATTATATGAACTAAAATCTAAGTATTAAATGTAGCTCAACAGTGCTAGAAAAGTTTTAACCTTTATCACTTAACCAATACATGCTTCATTTGTATTCACATACCATCGTAATTTATAGTAATAATTATTAAATGGGACTGACACTTAATCTCGAAGTAAAAAATTTATTAGGAAGTTAAAGCATTGGAAGTGTCTATAAAATAAAGTTCTATAGAATAAAATTACTCAATTTCGGTAAATGTTATTCCGGTTGAAGCGCAACTAATCACAACACCTCCATAACTTCCACTGGTAACCACACAAGCTGCTGTTGTTTCAGAAGGTGCGGAGCAGTTAATAACAGATAGTTGTCCAGAAGAATTGAGGCTAAAACAACTTAATCCATTTTTTTTATCGGCATCGCCAGCTAGTAAAATATCTGAAATTGTTATAAGAGCAACTAGACTCAATAGTTTAATTTTAGTATTAATTGTTCTCATGCTCATAATTTTACTCTCATTAAATAAAGTATACAAATTGGCCTCTCACCTCTGATTTAATTTAACTTAATTTTATTTTATTTTATTTTATTTTATTTTATTTATACTAAGAACGTATACTAGGCATAAGCTTAAATTTGCAAAATCTTATAGAAGTAAATTTTATAATAGACATGGAATTCATTCTGCTGATTATCCATTTTACCCAAAAAAATTAAGGAAATAATATGCGTTTAATAAGGTGGTTTGTAGGTCGATTGATTCTTTTTATAAATTTAATGACTCTGCCTAGGCCCATACTAAGGAAAAAGATTGACCAAGATAAGGTTGATAAACAAACAAAAGCTTTAACAATCTACCAATTTGAGGCCTGCCCATTTTGTGTGAAGGTAAGAAGGTTTATAAGGAAAAATAGCCTTGAAATTACTCTTAAGGATGCAAGGAACAATAAAAAATTTAAGTCTGAATTAGTCAATGAGGGCGGAAAACATAAGGTACCATGCCTAAGAATAGAGAGAATTAATTCTGAATCTGAGTGGCTTTATGAATCCACTGAAATTATTAAATTTTTAAAGAAAGAATTTAAATTGCCTTAATACAAAAATAGGTTAGAGGACCGCCGTACAATGCTGTCTTTTTTTCAAGTACCTTACTACCTGTGCACATAATTTATACACATCTAAAAAATGTCTATAATAAGGGTGAGCATAGCTCATTCATTTTTTTTTCATAGTCTGTTTTTCAATCATTTTTGCGACCACTGCTTTTTCCTTATCGTTCATTAAAATAAAGTGTTTTATATGGTCTACCGTAAGATCTAACTTATCAATCTTCTTACCTAACTGCGCTATTAAATTGCACACTCTATTATTTAGGTCTTTATAGATGGCAAAAAGAAATACTATGATTATCATAAGAAGTATATTTGTTAGAACGAGTAAATCCATATTCAATATTAGCCTTTATGATATTAAGAGTAGGAGTAGTTTTTTCATAAGGCAAGTTTACCTCCAGACAATTAAGTGAGCAAATGACGAAGATTGACCTTATACATGCTCTCATATATTGCATGGTAAGTGCTTGGTCTAGACAGCTTTTTTATATCCTAATCATAAATCATCGTTAATGAATTCATCATTTAAGAATTTATCTAAGCCACCGAACTCGTGCCCACATGACTTGCATCTATATTCTGGGTTATCAGGCTCAATTAAGCAGCCCCCTAATTTAACTTTACCTCGATTTGCCTCATCTTGTAATTCATCTCCTGGATAACCATAAACAATATCTATAATCATATTAGATTTACATAGAGGGCAAGTTTTCATTTAGATAGTTTACCCATAGATTTTTAAATAAAATATATATTAATCAACACTCATTGGTAGATGCATTTATTATTTTTTAATGAAGTAGATTATAAAACCTAATACAATAACAATTATCAAAGCCACTATAAGTATAGAAAAATTACTCGTACCTGATACATTGCTTACCTGTGAAACGGTATGGTGACTAGTTATTGGGCTGTATATTGGGTCCATTAATTAAATTATTTAACTTCTGATAAATATTTAGTAAACCTTCCCTTACCGGCAGCAAATTTTTTCTCTAACTTGATTGCAGCCGCTTCTGCGTCTTTAAGATTCGAGCTTGGATCGCCAACTACTACCAAACCAACCATTCCAAACATTGCGTGAGGAGTGCAATTGTATCCATACAAACCATCTATATCGAACTTCACTGAGATAGATTTATCTCCAGCTTTTTTAGTTAAGCTACCCACCCATGACTTTGCACCTTTTGGAATCATTTCGTTAATAGAGGCTGAATTATGCATTGCATCTCCTGTCCAGGTAACAGTATCGCCTTTCTTCACCTTAATAACAGCAGGTTCAAAGATAAAGATATCAGGAGCACTTCCATTTAGCATTTTAACTTTATGCTCTTTTGCAAAAACATTGCCAATTGAAAAAATTAGCGCCATTACTAGTAAAGCTTTTATTTTTCTCATACTATTACTTCTCCTCATATTTATTGAAATAAAAATTAACGAAATTATAAAATTAACTCTTTTATATTAAATTGACAATCTAGACCATCAAGAAGTTCTTTTATATTTCAAAAAATTCTTAAATATGGTTATGAATAAAAAATATTGTGAGGGTGTAAATACGTGGAATAAATAGGTTATGTTAAGAGGAAAAGGTTTTTTCATGAGGCACACAAAGATTCAAATATTGGATACAACTCATAAATTCTCATACAACGATAAGGTGATTTGTGCAAAGCCCATAGCATTAATATAATTAGAAGTACTGCAATAATAAGAATTCATTTAAATAATTTTTTCATAAAACCAGTTTACCCCCAGATAATTTAGCGGGCAAATGTTAGGTATTTTCTTCATACTCCTTTAATTTTTCTTGGTATTCCTCTTCAGACAGACTATGCCAACCGATACATTTACCGCTCGGACTTCTTCCGCAACCACAATCATCCATAATTTACTCCCTAGTTAATTAAGTTGGTATTAGCCATGTTATTCCCGCCAAGATTATTAAAACAAGAGCCAATACTAGTAATAGTTTATTAAGTTTCAATCCCCCATCACCAGATTAGGTATTGATAACAAGAGTAGAAGTTATTTTTTTGAAGCTTCAATTGCTTGTTTAACATCCTGAATAATGTCATCAATATGCTCAATACCCACTGAAATCCTTATCAAATCTTCACTAACACCTGCTAAAACTTTCTGTTCTGGAGTTAATTGTCTATGTAATGTTGACGCTGGATGGCAAGCAAGTGATTTGGCATCCCCCATACTAAGTACCCTCAAAATCATTTGAAGTGCATCAATAAATTTAGCACCAGCTTCGACCCCACCTTTTATACCGAAACTGACAATACCTGATGCTTGGCCATTGGTAATTTTTTTACAAACATCATTATATTTATCATCAGGTAGTGCAGCATAATTCACCCACTCCACTCGATCATGGCTTTGTAAGTATTTGGCTAGCGCAAGTGCGTTCTCGCAATGTCGCTCCATCCTTACACCTAATGATTCAAGGCCCAACATGATTATATAGGCGTTATTGGGTGATAAACATGCGCCTGTTTCTCTCAAAGGAACAACTCGACAACAGGCAATAAAAGCAGCAGATCCGAATTGTTCGGTGTATACAACTCCATGGTAAGAAGGGTCTGGTTCATTAAGCATAGGATATTTCTTTGGTTCTTTAGTCCAATCAAATTTTCCAGAATCAACAATAATTCCACCAATCGTCGCGCCGTGACCATCTATATATTTTGTAAGGGAATGAATAACAATATCTGCTCCAAAATCAATGGGTCTGCATAGATATGGCGTGGCTACAGTATTATCCACAATCAAAGGAATACCGTGTTTATGAGCAATATCTGCAAATTTCCTTAGGTCGATAATATTTCCTAGAGGATTGCCAATTGACTCACAATATATAGCTTTGGTTTTTTCGTCTATTGCTTCTTCAAGACCCTTAAAATCTGCTCCATCGACCATTTTTACAGTAATACCATACTTAGGGAAACTATGAGTAAAACAGTTATATGTGCCTCCATATAGCTGATTGGTACTCACAATATTATCACCCGCTCTTGTAATAGTCTGTATAGCATAAGTGATTGCAGCCATTCCAGAGGCAAGAGATAAAGCAGCCATTCCACCTTCCATTTCCGCAACTCTTTTTTCAAGTACCGTGTTAGTAGGGTTTCCTATTCTTGAATAAATATTTCCTTCAACCTTAAGGTCGAATAAATCTGCACCATGTTGTGTGTCATCAATGGTAAATCCTGAAGTTTGATAAATTGGGGTCGTTGCTGCTTTTTGGTCATTTGTATCTGGATCGTAACCATGATGAAGTGCTATTGATTCAAGTTTCATATGTATATTCCTTTAATTATCATTTCAAATCTACCGCCCCGTCATTAATTTTTGCCCATTTAAAACTCATATATTCTACCAAGTAATTTTGATAAAATTTATAGGTCCTATTAGGAAACTGGTCCATCGCCCGTAATACATAATTTGCCTGTATTGATGGTTTTGATTTTTCACCCAAATATTTTGGAGTACAACTCGTTAATTTCTTTTTTTTCATATAATCGATTGTTTTGCAAATACGCTGACTAACTATTTCACATCGAGCAGTCCAACTAAAATTAATATATCCTGCATGAGCAAAAAGATTTGGTATTCCACTAAACATCATTCCTCTATACCAACTAGTATCATTGATATTTACTTTTTTATCATTAACAAAAATATCAATACCACCTAATAATTGTGCATTACCGCCTGTTGCCATAACTGTAACATCACTGTTAATAACTTTTCCATTTTTTAACTTAACCCCATTTGTTTCCCAATTACTAATTCCTTCGCGCACTATTGTTACTTTGCTTAACTCTACAGCTCTAAAATAATCTTGATCCAAACTTGAAGCAGGGCGCTGGTCCCAATAATCGTATGAGGGAGTGGTTGTTTCATTGTAATAAGGATCTGTTGCTATTATTTTTTTTCTAAGTGACTTTTTAAAAAATCGACTAGAAATATAATCTTTTAAGACTTCAAATGTCTTGTAACCTCGAGATGATTTCTCTTGACTATCAATATTTATAATCCATGCAGGACTGCGCTGTACCAAAGTTACTTTTTTCGCTTCTTTTATTATTGACGGCGCCATAGTTATAGCAGTACATCCGCTACCGATAATAGTTACAATTTTATCTTTATAGTCTGTATCTCCCCAAGCTTGGGTATGTACAATTTTTCCTTGGTATTTGTCTTCGTCTTTAAATTTTGGTAAATGAGGATTCTTACGATCACGGGATCCAGTACAAAAAATGGCATATTGGCTAGTAAAATTTTTACGATTAGTTTTTGTTGTCCAGCGATTATCTTTCCAAGATGATGATTCGACCTGAGTATCAAATAATATATGTTCTTTAATATTAAATTTGACTGCAGTATCATTAATATAATTTTTAATGTCCTGACCTTTGCCTATTATTGGGCCTTGCCAAGGATTAAAACTAAATCCATAGGTATACATATCATTGTCTGCACGCACACCAGGAAACTTCATCTGATCCCAAGTACCCCCTAGATCTTTTCTTGACTCAATTATCTTGTATTTTATATCAGGAAAGTTCTCTTGTAAGTAATAAGCTGTTGTTATTCCAGCTATTCCTGCACCGATTATAATTACGTCTATGTTATATAAACTCATGAATACTTCTTAATTGAACTTAATTTTTTTTTGACAATTAAATACACCAGATAATTCAATTTAATTGTCTTTTAATTATTAATTAGCTCACAAATTATTAGTGTGGCAATGATAACAAAAAAATTAATTTTCTTATAAATTATTTTGAAAATTTCAAGAATGTAAGTAAAAAACCTTGTTCATTACTTGCCACTTATTATCAACTTTAAGCATATTAAGAAAATCAGTAAAACGAGAACCCTTCCAGTCATCAAGCTCAATTTTCACATTTGCTACTGTACCTACGATATCTATTTTTGAAATGTTATAAACTAAATCTTTAGCTGCACCATTACCATCATGCCAATCATATAAAGTCTGGATGGGGCCTGCAATCAAATCTTCTCCCACGTAGCCATACCATGTAGCGTCATTATGAAATGTAGGCTTCATTTCAGAACCTTTGCCCGAAATTGCGCCTTTTAGATAATGCGATGTTAGTAAATTAGTTATTGCTTTGTAGTCATTAAGGTCTGAGGCTGTAGTCATCTTAATCTCCAATTTATATAAAACTAGTTTACCCCCAGAAAATTAAGTGGGCAAATGAAGTAGATTATTTTGATTTTTCTTCTACTTGCTTGACCTTATTCTTATCACCACAAATATACATTTCATATTTTGTTTGTGCGCATGTTTCAAAATTAGGCAAGATTAAGCAAGTGTTTAAATAACCTTCATAAGCTTCTTTATCATAGAAACATGAAACGGATGGCTTGGAGTATTCTATCCTTAGACCTTGGTCATTAATAAAAATTTCTTTACTATAACCTAACATAGGAATCGTTAATAAGAGTAGGAGTAGTTTTTTCACAAGATCGGCTAACCCCAACCTGGGTCCCCACTGGTATCAATTTTTTTCCACCCACCCGCAGATGTTGGAGACGACTTTGGTGAGCTAACTAAACAACCTCCACTTTCTTTGATTAATTCAGTTTCACAATTAATATTGGATAATTGACTATTGTGGTTAAGGCTAAAACAACTTAATCTATTTCTTTTATCAAAATCTTCCGCCATCACCAGATTAGGTGTTAAGTAAAAGAATAGGAGGAGTTTTTTCATAATACAAGTTTACCCTCAAAACTAGGACTCTGATTTCTTCATTAAATAGATACTTAAACCTAAAAGTACAGAAATAATGATCTCAATAGCTATTGCCCTAGTAAGGTAGTCTGCTCCGTGGACCAATCCGGCATAAATTCTAAAAATTGCAGCAGAGCCCAACAAGCTTATTGTTGTATAAAGCCAAACATATTCATTTCTATAAGCTCCTAGACAAGCCATCAAGCCCGCAGTAAAAAAGAAAGCAGTAAAATCTCCTATTTGTGTGTTCATGCCCATAGTAGTATTTTCAGGTCCTTCTACTAATACCATCGCCAAACCAGCAGCCGCAGATGTAGGATCCAAAACCCAACCTAAGGCTGAATTAAGCATAAACAAACCGATTACTCCAGATATCACTCTTGCAATCATAATATTCCCCAAGTTGTAGAAGACCAGTTTACCCCCAGATAATATTATCGGCTATAGAATTCAACTACTGAGGTAGGACTCATGATTGTTGCATACGGTATCTCATCTGAATCTGGATACCTAATATAATTTACCTTAAATGCTTTCGGCTCTAATGAAATATATTCAGGCAATTCTCTTTCAAGTTTCTGGATTGATTCAATAACAATCGGAATTGACCTACTTTTTTCCCTAACTTCAATTACATCTCCAGGCTTACATCTATATGAAGGAATATTAACAACTACTCCATTCACTGTTAGGTGCTTATGATTAACAAATTGTCTTGCAGCAAAGACAGTTGGCACAAGATTAGATCTATAGACAATTGCATCCAACCTTGACTCAAGAAGAATCAAGAGATTTTCACTTGTATCTCCTTTTTGAGAGAAAGCTTCTTTATAAATATTCCTAAATTGTCTCTCTCCTATATTACCGTAATAACCTTTTAACTTTTGCTTCTCTCTTAGCTGAACCCCATAATCACTTCTTCTTCTAACGCCTTTTGCTCCATGCTGACCAGGACCATAGGCTCGAGAATCTGTTGGGCAATTTTCTTTTCCCCATATATTTTCTCCCATCTGCCTTGATAATTTATTTTTTGGTATATTTCTTGGATTTCTTTTCTTCATATTAATTCCCTATCTATTAATGGATATGCCGATTAGAGTTGTATTGTTTTCTTGGTGGAATTATTAAATTAACTCTCTCTAAAATTGCAGCAAAAGCATTTAATACCTTATAAACAGTTCTTCCTTGGTCTGGCCTAAGCCAGAACATAACCGAGGATTGTGCCTCCTCATATCTATCGTTCTGAAGCATGTATAGCACCTCTAGCACCTTAAACTCGCCGTAATGAACGTGATTACATAATTCAGATCCAATTGGCCCTTTATCATCAGTCCCCTCTCCTATCCCATAGACTATCTCTTCAATTAATGCTGAAATATCGGGAAGTTGATGTTGTTCAAAACATAATTTAAATAAATCTTTTGGATCCTCACCTGTTATTGCACAAGCAACACTATGTCTTAGTGACCAAATAACCATCAACTCTGATGTATCTAAATCCATCAGAATGCCTTTTTTTGCAATTTCTGTTCCAATATTGTTTTTTGTATTCATTTTTTTCCATTATCTAAATGCGAATGATTCTTAAGTGTAAATGAGAATCATTCGCATTACAACAAACTGACAAAAAAAATTACATAAGACAAACAAAGTGATGGGAAAATGAAGAGCTGAGTTGAAGAGAAAAGCTTGGATATACAACTTTCATAAGCTGTGGAGAAAGTAGATCATAAAAATGCTCCAAAACATAAACAATTATAACCTGGACCACAAGAAGACAATTGGTGTTTTATTAAAACCCAACGGGTTAAGAAACCTTATTATTGTCCATAAGGTTAATTTACCCACAGCCAGTTAAGTAGTTAAATAGGTAAATAGGTAAATAGGTAAATAGGTAAATAGGTACGGCCTGACATTAACTTATTTTAATCGTCTACCTTTTACAAAATATCAGGAGCAGACTATGCCAAATAACGACCTTTCATATCAAGTGCAAGATGTTCCACCCTTCATTCAAGAGTTTCTAATGAAGTATGGAGAAAAGACCCCCATTGGTAGTGAAGAATTTATACGTAGCTTTAATGAAATAGTTCTAAAAAAGCTATCTGATGAGCATGGGTTTAATGTCGTCAGTAAAATTAAGGACTATGCCAACTCTTATATTGTGCATTCCAATGATGGCAAGGTCATCATAACCATGGGTATTTATTTAGATCGTTAGTTTAGTTGCAGAAAATTTTAGTATCCTCCTGTTAAATATTTTCTGCCGCCTGGCTGGTGCGAAAACTAGCCACCTATGACTTACTTTTTCCAAAACCAAACATGATATATGTCCTCATATCTGAATCTAGGAATGTCTTGTTTTTTTAATGCTTCCATCAGCAAAATTAATAGTTGCAGAATCGGTTTGCTCACAAAAAAAATTTAATTCTTCCTCCGTCACCAAATTAGGTATTAAGAATAAGGGTAGGAGTAGTTTTTTCATTCAATCACCTCGCAATTCATATATTGAGACCGTGATTTTTTAAAACTAAACCGTATATTAGTTTTCCTTGTTATTTCTATCTAGCTATTCTTCCAATTGCCCTTCTCTTAATTTTTTTTCTCTTGCAGTGTCATGAATTTTATCTGTCTTAATGAATTTAACTACTTTTGCTACATATGTGAACATACCAAAAATACCAATCGCAATGAGTATTAACGACAAAACCAACTCCATAATATATCTCCCTAGTTATTTTAAAACAGGTTTTACTTTAATCGTACAAGTTGATAAATCACTTTTTATAGCACCATGAATTATCTTGCCATAAATATCAATATTTTTTACTGCCTCTTCTTCATATATTAACGCCCATTTTATTTCTCTTTCTTGAGCGATTATTTTTTTCTCTTTAATACAGGCATAATTAATACATCTTGTTTTATAAATATCTGATGAAGCTCTTGAAAAAATAACAGCATCCATTAATGACAAATTATAAACATCTTGGGCAGCGGCATTATTTTTAAAGCGCTCTGAAATGACTTTATTCAATATTCCGCACCTAGACGCTATATATGAAAGTGATGACTTATCGGATGAGTTCCAGGATGAATGTTTAGATATAAATTCATTAAGCGTATCTGGTAATGTAAAAGTAGCATTATCTTTATTTTTTCTTACTTCTTCTAAATTTTCCATAAATTCATTAGCGTAAGCACATGAGAAAATTGTTACGAATAAAGTAAAACATATTTTGAGTAGGAGTATTTTTTTCATATTATTTTAAAACTTTAATCTCTTTTGCAATGAAACTGATTGTCATTTTTTATAATTGCATTTCTAAGCTGCTTAGCTCCCTCTAAAATTCTTAAAGAAGGTCTGCTGAAATAAGAATCTGAATCAAACGCATAAATTTTTTCATCTTTAATAGCAGTTAAATGATTTATTTTTTCGTCATTATAAACTTGTTTTGCAAATGATTTGTTTTGAGTGAAATTATAACCACAACATATTAATCCAATAAAGTCAGGGTCTGATTGAATTATTTCATCAGTACTAATTTTCCTTGATTTTTCTCCTTTTTCACCTAATGCTGACTTAAGCCCTGCCATTTCAATTTGTTCTGGAATCCAATGGCCCGCGCTAAAATATGGGTCAATCCACTCAAGTAAAAGTATACTTTTATTAATATCATTTTTACTCATTTGAATTTTAGTTTTTTTAGCCTTGCTAACTATATTATTTGCAATTTCCTCCCTGTTAACAAGCTTACCTACCTTCAAGAAATCTGAACAAATTTCATCAAACGATATGCCATTTAAGGAAACAATTTTTGTTTTTGAAGGTAATATGCACCTTTTATCTTTAAGTGTTGCTTCAATTTTATTTTTAGAAATTGAACAAACATCGCATAAACCCTGAGTAATAATTAGATCTGGACTAATACTATTAAGTTTGTCTGTATCAATATTATAAAGTGGAAGTTTATTTTTAATTGCCTCTGAGACTAAGTCGTCTATTAACTTCTGTTCAATATTATTAGGAATATTACTTGAAGTTATCTGAACTTTTTCTTTTAATAACTTAGGATAATTACATTCATGACTTACTGCATTAATATTGTCTATTACACCTAAGTCACATAGCATTTCTGATGCTGCAGGTAATAAGCTTACAATTTTCATATCAATAGTTTACCTTAAATTCCTATGTAACTCCGCTGTCTATATATAGAGGCATAGTAGTTAAATTTTTGGTAATATTTGGGTTATGAAAGAAAGTTACTTAAACATTAATGACATTACAAGTTCTCTAAAGATAGACGAAGATACACTTAAGAAATGGATTAAAGACGGTAGGTTTCCACCAGCTATTAGGATAGGCGACAGAACAACCTTATGGAGTTATGCAGTAATTGAAAACTGGGTAGCCCAGCAACAAAAGACTCAAGATTTTATTGATAATCAAGATTTAGATTTGTAACAATAAGAGTAGGAGTAGCTTTTTCATTTACTACTGATTATTGATTAAAGAGTGGGTTTTCAGACCTTATATATAAAGTGTCGTATGCAGCTGGGACACCAAAAGAGCCTGGTTGCTTTAAATTTAAAAATCTAAAACTCTTTGTTTGCTCTTTTATTATGAATAGGTAACAGGTATGTTTTTAGTAATATACAGACACAAAATAAATTTTTTATGAAATATTAGATTTATCAAATTTTTTCTTTTTAACTTTGACATGTTTTGCCAATATTTTTAAATTATTTTTTTTAACATTATTACTTTTTTTCCATTGCCATAATAACTCTTTTGTTTTTTTTACTCTCTCCTGAAAGTCATAAAGTGGTTGAGGATAATAACTTTGGGATTGAGAAAATAAATCATAGTTTTTATTAGGTAAATTAAGAATATATCCTGGGTCATATTTACGAAGCTCTTCTACCCACTTTTTTATAAATATTGTTTCTGTATCATGTTCAAGTGCTTGTTTCATAGGATTATAAATTCGAATAGTATTTATTCCCGTCACTCCTGCTTGCATTTGTATTTGCGGATAATGGATACCAGGTTCAAAATCTAAAAATAAAGTCGCTAAATATTCTGCGACTAATTTCCAGTGAATCAAATAGTAATGACATGCAAAACTAACTAGCATTGCACGCATTCTAAAGTTAAGGTAACCCGTTGTCTTTAATGCCCTCATAGATGCATCTACAAGTGGATATCCAGTATGACCATGAGCCCATAATTGAAAATCATTATGCTCTTTATCAGTAATTAAGTATGGGAAACTTTTGTATCCACTGTTTACAGGGTCATTTTCAATTGTAATTTCACTTTCAAATTTTTGAATAAAATGACAATGCCAATGCAATCTTGATGATAATGCTGCCATTGATCTTCTCCACCCAGGCGTATTCCATGACTTCAATAATTCTTTATAAACCTCTCTGATACTTATATTTCCATAGCTAATATATGGAGAAAGTCTTGAACAAGTATGTCGACTCTTTTCTGGCTTAGAGATATTCTTAAAATATTCACCTCCCCTGTTAATAAAAAAACTTTTTAATTCGAGATGTGCACTTTTAAATCCCCCTTTTTGGTAGCATTTTTTAGCAGAAAAAGTAGGCAAATTATTTTGGCAGAAATCGTGGTGGAGAATTTGGACTTCAACTATATTAATTTTCTCAATTGGGGCACGCATTACTTCATTCCAATGCTTTTCCCAATCTTTACGATTAGTTAGGCCGCGAGTAACTGCATTTGATTGATACTCATTCCAAGCAATATTATGTTTACTAAATAATAAGCTTAACTCTAAATCCCTTAAATACGATATTTTTAAGCCCGTCTCTTCATGGCTAAAGATATTTTTAATACAGTACCTATCGATTAAAATCTGAAATATTTCAGTTGCTTCACCAAAAGCAACAGTCAATTTTTTATCATACGTTAGAAGTTCTTCTTGAATATCAGATAATGATTGCTCTATAAATCTCCCATGACGTTCATCGTAATGCACGTCTTCCATTAATGAGGGTTCATAGATATATAGAATTAATAAATCCTGTTTTTTTTTAATTGCATTATACAAGGGGAGATGGTCGGTAAGTCTCAGGTCTCTTTTAAGCCAAACAATATTTGTAATATTTTTCTTAGACATATTTTTTAACTTGCCTTAAATTTAATTAAATACACTTAAAATTATTTCCTAAATAAATCATACTTACTTGTTAAATATATTATTAAATAACTATAATTTTTTGACCATTAAATTCATAATTAGTTATTATTTAAATTAAATAAATGAACGACAAGATGCTTTATTGGACTAAACATATATTCAATAAGGATTAAATATGAATGTTTCAGAACTTATTTCAAGTGCTCTTAAAAAAATTCAGCGGGGTACAGTTGATCGAAAATCATCTTTTCGACTACCTGTACTTTCAACTTCAATAAATAATAATATTTTTCAAAGAATTGTTGTTGCAAGAAATTATAATGAGTTTGATCATTCATTATTAATTTTCACAGATCGTGAAAGTCAAAAATACTCTCAATTACATAATAATAAAAACTGCTCCCTATTATTTTGGGACCAGAAACAAAAACTACAGGTTCAAGTTGATGGAGATGCATCAATTTTGGAAAATAAAAAAACTTATTGGGATAAATTAAATGATAAGCAAAGAGATGGCTATAAGATTAATCCGTTTCCTGGCAAGAAAATATCATCTGCTATGAATTATGACTTTACCAGTCCCGAGAATAGATTTGAGGTCATTAGTATCAAATTTAAAAAAATGGATATCCTCGAATTATCACCAACTGGGCATTACCGAGCCAAATGTATATTTAAAAAAAATAAGCAGGAAGAGTATTGGGTAGCTCCATAATAGCTTACTTTTTTATTTGGCTAATTCCATGTTTATTTATCCTTAAATTTTTTAAGCTTAATCCATGAAAAAACAGCAATAACAAGTATGGCAACCCAAATAAATATAAAGACACTTCCCATTACACTACCAATTACTGTTGTGGGATCAAATTGTGTATTAATCCCGACGCCAAATAAGGCCCATACCGCTATTAAAAGAAATCCTTTTATACTCACAAAGGTCTCATTTCTTTTTTACATGAAGCCATAAAATTATTGCCTTTACTTATTTTAAGAGTTTTTTTATTTCTAATATTATCGACTTCGGTCAACTTAGCAGTTAAGCGGTCAACCATAATTTTAATAATACTAATATTTGAATCATTACTGCTACCCAAATCAGTTATCGTTTGTGAAGCGGTAATTGTTTCTAGGGTTACTTCATAGTGCTCTTTAACTTTAATATCTTCATGAGGTGCTCTCTTCGGGGCTGTATACTCTTTATTTCCGAACGTATACTTTCTTCCAGAATTTACACCAATGTATTCCATTGAATCCTTTTTTACTCTCAAGAAAGCTATTTCTTTATCATCAAAACTCATTCCTTCATCTATATAGCTACGGAATTCTCTATTACCCTCACAAATCAAAGTAAACTCTTCAGCCTGAATAAAAGAAGTGAATAGTATTGTAAATAGTAGTAGTTTTTTCATTAAACTAATTTTTATTGTTATTTTTTTTATTATTCAAACAAGCCTGAATTCCATCACTACTTCCCATATCATAGCCCTTACTATATTCAGCTGAGCTCCAATGTCCGTCAATAATTACTCCTCTTATTCTACATTGAGTATTATAACCCTCAGCAAAGCCATCATTATATCCAGATTCAACCGTCTTCTCATCATGACTACATCCGAATAGTAATGTTTGTAGCAAAAGGAAATATACAAATAATTTTTTCATATTCACAGCATGATTCAAATATTAGAAAAATTTTAAAGCTTTTTATGACCAATTTTTGGAGCAGTTATAATATATTTATTTAGTCAGTGTAAATCTTTTGCTTTAATATCCCGATTGTTCATTAAATTAAATTTGCCTACTTCCACTGCTACAAAATTTGGATAGCATATGAGCGATAAAGGCATATCAATTTTATTCCAATTACTTTTGATTCGTTTTCTTTCTCTGTCATCTAGAACTGTTCTGCCCTTTTCTATCCTTTCATACAGGTAATCATTAAGGCCAGTCCACTTATACTTATCCATCTCATCTTGCCATCTATCTTTACTCCATATACTTGGTCTTGGATTGTTTTTAGCTGTTCGCCATAACCCTTTATTCTCTTTAGTCTTATTTAAATGATTGTTAGCCATCTTATCTATCTCTTCAATGGAATCAGACATAGACACATCCTCATCGATCATCATAGTTATTAATTGATTTATATTATTAGGAACTTTATAAGGGTTCAGTGATTCACCTATATTAGGTTTCTCTAGCTGGAAGGCTTGGTCTAAGGTATTAATTAAAGGATCTGTCTTTATTTTATTAAATGAATCTTTAACTAAATTCATCAACTCTTCATTATATTCTTTAGACCATATTGTTCTATTAATCATCTCTATAATTAAGCTAACGTCACTCTCATTAGCCTCACCTCTCTTATAGCAATCAACTGCAAAGAGTTCTCTTAATTTGAATAAAGTACCCATACCGGTATTCATAGATAATATTACTTTGTGATTTAATGGGACATTGTTAGTTTCATCTTTCACATAATCCATAATATCTATTAACTCCCTAAAGTATGAATTATTAGTTTTGAAACTCTCATGTAAATCACGCCAGTTGTTATCATGGACTGTTCTTTTTAATAACCATGTCCATCTATTAATACTTGGTTTTTCTATTAAATTTTTATCATTCATATTTACTTTATTGAGGTAAGTTCTAGCTAATTATAAACAGTTATTGCCAAGATTATCCTGTAAAATTAACTAATTATAATAAGATAATCCCTCACATGATACGAAAACTGACCCTTGTACTCCTCTTCACACTCCCCACAATGGCTGCTGCTATAGATTTAGAGGGTTATTACATTACGGCGAAAGGCGGTGCATCTAAAACATTTAACACAGGGACGACGAATTTTAATATTTGGAACGGGAGTCCTTTTTTTCCTCAAAATGAAGATTTAGGCACCGGCAGTGCGTTGGGATTCAGTGCGGGTAAATACCTCACCGATAACTTTAGATTAGAACTAGAAGCAACAAAAAGAACGGGTTATGAATTTGATGCTCGTCTTTTCACTTTTCCTACCTTCACTTATAAAGCAAAAATTGAGACACACGCTTTATTTATCAATGGCTTTTATGACTTCCAACCTTTTTCCATCAGTAACACCCCTATCACCCCTTATCTAGGGGGTGGTGTGGGTTTCTCAAGAAATAAGATGGGGACAACTGTACAAAATGAAAATGGGCTTCCCGATGGCACGACTTTTAATGGTAATACCATTAATCAGTTTGCTTATAAACTCTCTGCAGGGACTTTGGTTAGCTTAACCGAGCAGCTGTCTTTAGATGTGAACTACCAGTATGTCAATTTAGGGGCATTTAAAGGGGGTTCTACACGAAGGGTGGATGGAGTGCATACTGCAACTCGTGACCTACAAAGACCAATAAACGGCGGTGAAATCAAAACGCAAGAACTGATGGTGGGACTGCAATACAAATTCTAATTAGTTTAACGATGTATTTAAGATTTTAATGTTCTGCCCATTCGACTTTTTCTAAATCTACACCATACTCATTGCCTTCTTACTCAGAAGTTTTTATTAAAGTTCGCTCCGGTGTTGCCTAGAGCAGCATGTCCATTAGGACGATGTATATCGGCAGTGATCTAAGGTACATTAGGTTTATTTCTTACAAAAGGAGTATTATCTGCAAGAATAATCACACAGTGCCTGATTAACCACAACCATTACTTTTGACTTTTCATGGAGAGACGTCTAGGCAACACCGGAACGAGCTCCCATATAACCAAACTACTCCTATAATTTATACTATTCAATAGTTTTCTATAAAATCAGGTTACCCCCAGACAATTTTTTTCAAAATACCTAATCATGGCAAGTTGCATTGTCTGTATGTTGGTTACAAGTGCATCGATTACAGAGAAAAGGGTGTGTTAAAAAAAGCCCAACAATATTGCTGGGCTTTCTGATTAAAACTTAAAGCATAAAAAAAATAATTAGCTTGAAACATTAATTAATAAAATCTTTATTACTAATGTTACATATTACTAATTAGTTATTTAGGCATGACCACTGCATCTATTACATGAATGACACCGTTGTCTGCAACAATATCAGCTATTATAACAGTTGCATTATCTACTTTTACAGTAGTAATACTCTCACTGTAAGGTTTTTTTGTACTATTGACCGAGATATTAAGTTCGGAACCTTGAACGGTTTTAACTTTTCCAGTTTTTACATCTGTTGCCATAACTTTTCCAGCAACCACATGATAAGTTAATACTGCACTTAATTTTGCCTTATCTTTTAGAAGTGCTTCTAAATCTGCTTTAGGAATTTTAGCAAATGCTTTATCCGTAGGTGCAAAAACGGTAAAAGGACCTGGTCCTTTAAGTGTGTCGATAAGACCTGCTGCAGTAAGAGCAGTAGCTAGTGTTTTAAAATTGCCATTAGCAACTGCTGTATCAATAATATCTTTAGCAAAAACAGAGGTTGCAAAACATAGAGATAGTGCAAAAACGATGATAGTTCTTTTCATATTAGAATCCTATAAGTTAGAGTGCTGTTAGTGAAGTTAATTATCTGATATAGATGTTAAATATCAAAAGCAAAATTATGAGTGCAGTAAACTTCTAAAGTTCATTATTTAGAATCACTAGAATAAAAAAACCCGCATCATAGGTACACTAAGATACGGGTATTGCAATAATTAACTAAGAACTATGTGCATGGCTAGATCATATAGAACTGCCTGAAGTAGGCTTGAGTATGATAGATAAGCTTTCGGAGTTCGATCCCGAAAGTAAGGGTGGTTAAAAATAAATAGTTTATTATAATCAATAGATTACAAAATAAATCCTGAATACTTTCGGAGTTATAAAGGGGGCTTGACAGGTTTGGTAAGCTTTAATATTACCAAAAATAACAGGATGAATTATTTATGAAAAAGCTACTTCCAGTAACTGTACTTTCAGGATTTTTAGGTGCAGGGAAAACTACGGTTTTAAGTCATATCCTCAATAATCGCCAAGGAAAAAAAGTAGCAGTTATTGTAAATGATATGAGTGAAATCAACATTGATGCAGCTATGATAAAAAATGAGGTAACCTTAAGTCATCAGGAAGAAAAATTAGTGGAAATGAGTAATGGATGTATTTGCTGTACCCTTCGCGAGGACTTACTTTTAGAAATTAACAAACTTGCAAAGGATAATAAGTTTGATTACCTAGTAATTGAATCAACGGGAATATCAGAACCCTTGCCTATCGCAGAAACATTTACCTTCGCAGATGAAGATGGTTCGTCGCTATCCGATGTTGCTAGACTCGATACTATGGTTACCGTAGTTGATGCCGTTAACTTTTTAAAGGATTATGATGAAGCTAAATATTTGAAAGATACTGGAGAGTCCCTTGGCGACGATGATGAAAGAAGCGTAGCTGATTTACTTATTGATCAAATTGAATTCGCTGATGTAATTTTAGTAAGTAAAACTGACCTAGTTGCCAATGATCAAGTTGGTAAGCTGAATGCTATTCTAAAGACTCTTAATACCCGTGCAAAAATAATTCCTATTAGTCATGGTAAAGTCGATATCAATAACGTAGTGAATACAAATCTATTTGATTTTGAAAAAGCGGAGCAGGCTCCAGGTTGGCTTAAGGAGATGCGAGGTGAGCATATTCCTGAAACTGAAGAATATGGAATCAGTAGCTTTAGCTTCATTGCACGACGTCCTTTTTACCCTGAAAAATTCGAAAAAGTTTCTTCATGATACTGATAAGTTTGGTAAATTAATTCGATCTAAAGGATACTTTTGGCTTGGTTCTCGACCAGAATTCGTTGGTCAATGGAGTCAAGCTGGGGGAATTGCAAGTTATGGCTATGCAGGTATGTTCTGGAAATCTGTTCCTAAAGAAGATTGGCCTTCAGATGCAGAATCTTTAGCTTCAATAAAAAATAATTGGGAGGATCCATTTGGTGATATGCGTCAAGAATTAGTATTTATCGGACAAAAACTTGATCAGGATAGTATAATCAATGCTCTCAATGAGTGTCTTTTATCGGATGAAGATCTTCGAAAAGGAGAAGCTTATTGGGTAACTTTGAGTGATCCTTTTCCTGCGTGGGAGGAGGCATCATCATGAGCATGATATCCCCTTCCAATTTAGATTCGTTGGCCCCTAAGAAATTAGGGCATTTTAGAGAAAGCAATAATCTAGGCACCTTAGCCGATATTTATCTCGATGATACGAATATTGTTATATGGAAACGTGAGCTAAATAATAAAATTTTAAATGCTGCAAATCATATTATTGATTCCAATACATCCTTAGAACTATTACAAATTGTCACGCCACAAGATACTTATTCTCATTTAGAAAAATTACTAGGCTCTACAAAAATGGCAAGGATACTATGTAAAGATATTGAAAGCTTAGTTGATATTTTTTGTAACTTATTCGATCTTAAGCAAGTAGGCTTAAGGCTAGCCGTATTGGATCGTGCTATGTGCCCAAGATTTCATGTTGATGGAGTTCCGTGCAGGCTTGTAACAACTTATCAAGGTGTTGCTACAGAGTGGCTCCCTCACCACTCTGCCGATAGAAGTAAGCTAGGTATGGGTAATCAAGGAAAGCCTGATGAAGAGTCAGGACTCTTTCAGAATGCAGCCGATACCCAACAATTATCTCAGGGAGATATTGCGTTACTTAAAGGTGAAGGTTGGGCAGGAAACGAAGGAGCGGGATTAATTCATCGCTCACCTTCTCTAGATCTAAACTCTCGTCGACTTTTATTAACAATTGATTTTGTTGATTAATAAATTTTTGCTAGAAATATTTTTTGTAGTGCCCTTATATATTCATAGGGGTGTTTTATTTATGACGTAATACTAGCGATTATTTCTTTAGATTAAAGTCTTAAATACATCATTAAACTAATTAGAATTTATATTGCAGTCCAATCATTAGTTCTTGGGTTTTAATGTCACCGCCGTTAAATACTCTTATTAGTGAGTTAGAGTAAACACCAAATTCATATTTATCAGTACCCGATTCAAATGCCCCTAAATTAACATATTGGTAATTCACATCTAAAGACAGCTGCTCGGTTAAGCTAAATAAAGTCCCTGCAGAGAGTTTATAGGCAAACTGATTATTGGTATTGCTATCCGTAGTCGTGCCATCATAAAGCCCATCTGTATGGTCCAAATTTGTCCCCATCTTATTTCTTGAGAAACCCACACCACCCCCTAGATAAGGGGTGATAGGGGTGTTACTGATGGAAAAAGGTTGGAAGTCATAAAAGCCATTGATAAATAAAGCGTGTGTCTCAATTTTTGCTTCAACAGTTTTTGAACTATCCCCTTCATCCCTTACATCATATTCATAACCGGTTCTTTTGATGGCTTCTAGTTCCAGTCTGAAGTTATCGTTTAGGTATTTACCGACACTGAATACAAAAGCCTTGCCCGTGCCTAAATCTTCATTTGTAAAACTTAAGATATCCCCATCATCGAAACTTGTTGCTCCTGTATTAAAAGTTTTGGATGCACCGCCTTTCGCCGTAATGTAATAACCCTCTAAATCTATAGCGAGAGCAAGTGATGGAATTGTCAAGAGTAGTAAAAGAATAAATTTACGCATTATGTAAAAGATTAATTTTGCAATAACCATAACTAAATGACTCCAATTTAGGTACTCTACGGTGCTTATCAATATAAAATACTTTTGCGCAAGAGATTAATGAGAATGAACTAACTAACTTCTAAATTAAGT
>Ga0209502_10001477_pt1 | contig 21378 bp, 24 predicted proteins | sample ArcticOcean_MG_C_10_FD_187442 | JGI IMG/M metagenome (GOLD analysis project Ga0209502, IMG submission 187442) | Marine microbial communities from western Arctic Ocean - ArcticOcean_MG_CB11_90 (SPAdes) (version 2) | ecosystem: Environmental > Aquatic > Marine > Oceanic | place: Arctic Ocean... | reverse complement strand
GTCAAAATTAAAATTCACCCCCAGGAGACCGAGCGCCTCCTGATAATCGGTGCATGCACTATCCCACTCATTCAGAGAGCGATGCATGTCCCCTTTCACTTCCAGAGCAAGGGCGAGGTCCTTCTTTCTGTCGGCACCCTCCCCCCCCACGGAGCGGGCATTTTCGACGGCAGTATCAGCAGAGAGGCGGGCTTCGTCAACTTTCCCCTCCTCCAACAAAGTACGCACTCGATCTTCGAGTATGTGAAGAAAATTCGCCGTTTCGAGTTCCATAATCAGGATAGATTTTTGTAAGAGTTTTGAGGCTCTACCGCGTTTTTAAAACACTTTTATTGAATAAGATCAAGGCAGTGATCGCGGGAAGACGGTAATTTTCCATAGGCCTGTAATAGAGCGGCTTGCGAAGAAAGCCCCAAACCAAGTAATCGAGCTACTTCCTTCTCGAAATGGTAGAAACTACGTCGATCTGCCCCATTATCTGAAAGATAACCCAATCCACGTTGGAGAAGATCAAACATCTCCGGAACTGGGTGGTCGAGCTCCAGGACTTGCTCTAAAAGTTGTCCAAAATAGGCCGCCACCACCGCATCCCGATAGCTTTTTCGCAATCCTTGCCGGTAATCCACGACATTAACCTCCCGAAGAGCATGAAGTTCGGATCTGCTGCTCCGAGTCCACTCGAGTTCGGCCTCGATAAAAAGATCTATGCGGCCAGCAAAAGAACTCTTCGCCCGTCGCGCCCCTCTGGCCACTGTTTTGATGAGCCCGTCATTCTCCGTCAACCAGTGCACGATGAGACTCGTCTCCGTGAGCTTGGTAAGGCGAATGATGGTCCCCCGGGCATGTTCCATATGAGCGGAGCTTCGTTCGAAGACCTTCGCTGTTCAATATTCAATTGACCCTGGTCGGGTCGCTCCCTACCTCCTCTTTCACATGGCAAACGAATCTATCGCTGACCTCCTGGCGGTCGACACCCAGTCCTTGCAGGACCGGGTCTCTGAACTCAGGAGGTATCTTTGACCTTCCCACTCTCGAAGCCGAGCTTGCGGAGCTTGAAGCAGCAGCAGTCGAGCCCGAATTCTGGAACGATCAGGAAAAGGCTCGTAAGGTCCTTTCCGAAACAAAGAATCGGAAGGATAAGGTAGTTCCCTTCCTCAAACTAGAGTCAGATATCGAAAACCTCCTCGCGAACATCGAGCTCGCTAAAGAATTCGATGACCTCGATTCCGCAAAGGAAGCCAACGCCGGGCACGCGACGCTCGCCACCGACATCGAAAAATTCGAGGTTATCACCCTTCTCAATGGTGCCTCGGACATCAGCAATGCTTACGTCATTATCCAAGCTGGAGCAGGCGGGGCGGAGGCTTGCGACTGGGCCGGAATGCTTCTCCGAATGTATCAGCGCTGGGCGGAAAATCGTGGATTCACCGTAACCACCACCGATTATCAAGAAGCCGATGAAGCAGGAATTTCCTCAGCTTCGATCAAGATCGAGGGCGACTACGCCTATGGCTATCTCAAAGCCGAGCGCGGAGTCCATCGACTTGTGCGCATCTCGCCATTCGACTCAGCAGGAAAACGGCACACCTCATTTGCCTCACTGGATGTCACCCCAGAAATCGATGACAGCATCGTGATCGAAATTCCCGACTCAGACGTCGAAATCACCACCGCCCGTTCGGGCGGAGCCGGAGGCCAAAACGTAAACAAGGTAGAGACTGCGGTCATTATGAAGCACCTCCCTACCGGGATCATGATCCGCTCCACACAAGAGCGCTCTCAGCTCCGGAACCGCGAGATGGCGTGGGAAACCCTGCGTGCCAAACTTTACCAGATCGAAGAAGACAAACAAAGGGCCGAGGCCGACCGTGAGTATTCCGAAAAAGGCGAAATCGGCTGGGGAAGCCAAATCCGCTCCTACGTTTTCCAACCTTATCAAATGGTAAAGGATCTCCGCACTGGCCACGAAACCGGCAATATCCAGGCCGTCATGGATGGCGATATCGATGGCTTCATCGAGGCCATGCTTCGGGGCGAAAAGAAGAAAAAGTAAGCTTTTGGTTCACTTCACTCCTTCAATCTCGACCCGGATCAATTCCGGGAATGTAGCGGGCCAGCGCAGCTTTGTTTTTCCCGATAATGTGAATGTCTACTTGAAGGGGTTCGCTCGGACTGATGTTCATGTTTTTAAAGACCACCGGTGCACCCGGAAGAACCTCCTCGGAGTATGGATCAGCCTCTTGAAGTTGGCCATCAACAGGGTCGCATGGAGAGCAGCTCCCGTCACCAAAAAGGGCGACAACGAACAGACCACCAGTCAGCCTACTAAATTAACCTCGTCAAATACCGCCGGAGCAAATCTGGTGGACCAGCAGATCGCGGCGATCGCCGCATCGAAGGACCCGCAGGTCGCCTTGGGATTTGAACTGGTTGAACGGATGCGTCGTCTAGGGAAACACCACGCACATCGCCTTTGGCACCGGGGTGGAATGACCGGTTGGAGTCATTTTTCCAGTCGTAGGGTCCACTTTGATCGAGGTCACCTGATTCGATCTCTGGCCGGACGCGAGAATGAAATCTCCCTCGGGACTGAGGGCAATATTTCGAACGATCCAAACCCCGGAAGAAACAGTCTGTAGATGTTTCAAGGTTCCATCTTCTTGCACCGCAAGCGCTGAAACAGAATCTCGCTCAGGGCCTTTGAGATCTCGATTTCCAGTGTAAACAAACTTGCCGTCCTTCGAGACAAGAATCTCCGAGCAGCTCATCTTATCCTTTTCACTCCCCTTTTCGAAAACACTCACGGTCTGGACCTCGGTCAAGGCTCCGGTTTTTGAATTACGCTTAAACACGGTCACCGAAAGCGTCAGTTCGTTCAGGACATAGGCATGCTTCCCATCAAGCGAGAATTTCATGTGCCTAGGACCCGATCCAGGAGGGCTTACAGCTGCGCCCACCGGAGTCAGAGTTCCCTTGGCTGGATGCATCGTGTAGATCTTCACCCGGTCAATCCCGAGATCGGGCACGTAGGCGAATTTGTTCTCCGGTCCCGGCCAAGTGGCATGCACGCGAGGAAGGTTTTGTGGAGACGGACGAGGATCGATGACCTCGTGCTGGTGGAGAGAGGCATTAGCTCCAAGCTTTCCACTTTCATCGATGGGAAATGAAACCAATTTGCCGCCGCCGTAGTCAGCCCCCATGACCATCCGATTCGTCGCATCGATACTCACTTGGCAGAGTCCTCCGCCTTGATAGGTCGAGCGATTGATCAACTCGACCCCATCCTTCGTGACCCTCCATGAAGCCACGGCACCCAGTTTCTCCACTTTGGCAGTCGAAACGACGACCTTGCTGTCTGAACTCAAGGCTAAAAATCCTGCGTTCTGCTCCTCACCAACCAAACGGACCGGCGATAACTTCCCTGTTTCCCTGTCAAGATCAGCGCGGTAGATCCCTTCAGCACCAGTTCCAATGAGAATGGGGATCGATTCCGCGTGAAGCATCGATCCCAGGACGAGAGTAATCAGAGTTTTATTCATGCCCCATATTAGCGCGACTCGCGATCCAGCCAACTTCAAAGTTCGCACGATCCCTGGACGCCTTATTAATTTCTCCATTATCCCGCAAAATTTCTGGCACGATAAAAAACGCCAATTACTTTGCTAGAGCCCCTCGAGAAGTTGATGAGACATTCGCAGAAACCACTTCTGTGTTGGCCAAATCTCTCCCCCTCGATGACGAGCTCCGCGCCCTCGTCCCTCGGAATTGACAAGGCACCTTTCCAAAAAAATTACCCGATGGACAAGAACACGAAGAAATCCAACCTCTCTCGATCTGTTTCGAACTCCTTAACATCGTCGAAGAACGGGTCTCTTGGCAGTTTCGCAGTTATCGCGGAGCTGAACACGGAGCATCCGCGATTAAAGGCCTCTGTCCGTCCATAATTCAACGAAGGACAAGCCAACGGGGTCCCCTACCACTTTAACTTCTTCCTCAGCGTGTCGTAAAACGAGTGCCCGGGAAGTCGCACCAAATTCAGGCACTGCCGATGCTTTGTCACCCGCACCATGCTTCCCTTATCGATTCGTAAAATATCACGACCATCGGCCGAAAAGAGAATCGGCTCGTCGGTCCGCCCCGTTGGGGTCAGCTCAATCACCGAATCATCGCTGAGGACCAGAGAGCGATTGCTCATACTATGAGGGCAGATCGGCGTGATCACAAACACCCCCGAGCGAGGCCCAATCAGAGGACCTCCTGCCGCAAGCGAATATGCGGTCGATCCCGTCGGTGTTGCCACCAGGAGACCATCGGCGTTGTATTCGTTTAAAAGATCCCCATCGACCCGCGCTTCGAGCGACACCAACCGTCCCGTCTCACCACGCATCAAGACCGCTTCATTGAGCGCGATGAATTCGTGGGACTTTCCGCCCTCTTCCGTCATCTCCACCCTGAGCATCGCCCGCTCGACGATCTCCTGTTTTCCAACCGCGATCACCTTGCTCAGTTGATCGATTTCCTCATCGGTGCATGCCGTAAGAAATCCAAGAGTTCCAATATTGACTCCGGCAATAGGAATCGCAGTCGGTCCGATTCTGTGAAGAGTCTGAAGCAATGTTCCATCTCCACCAAGGGAGATAACCATGTCCGCATCCTTCCAAAATTTCTTAATCCCTTTCTCCCCCAGAAGTTCCGCTGTCTCGAATTCAAGCACCACCTCAATATCTCGTGCGACCAAACTTTGGCGAACGCGCGAAATGGCAACCAGAGCTTCAGGTTTATTAGGATGTGCAACGATAGCAACTCTCACTCCCAATCTCTACCACCTTAATTAGCTCTCGGCAAGCGAGCCGATTGACACCCACCTCACCAGAGCACAAACTTCCGCCATGACGATGACGTCGGAAGAACAAGTTCGCTATTCCCGCCAAACCCTTCTTCAGGAATTCGGAAAGGAAGGGCAGGAGCGACTTAAAAACTCTGCGGTCCTCTGCATCGGAACTGGAGGGCTCGGCTCCCCCTCTCTCATGTATCTCGCGGCAGCGGGTGTCGGAAAAATAGGCCTCATCGATCCCGATATCGTCGACCTCTCGAATCTCCATCGCCAAATCCTGCATGATAGCGACCGGGTGGGAACACCCAAGCTAGAGAGCGCCCGTTCCCGCGTCGCTGCGATCAACCCTCATGTCGAAATAATCGAGCATTCCGGCTACTTCAACGCCCATAACTGTCTCGCTATCGTCAAGGACTACGACCTCATCCTCGACGGATCCGATAATTTCCCCACGCGCTTCTGCGCAAATGACGCCGCTTTTTTCCTCAAAAAACCCCTCATTCATGGCGCGATCTTCCAATTCGAGGGCCAAGTAACCGTCTTCGCTCCCCATCTAGGGGGGCCCTGCTATCGCTGTCTCCTTCCAGAGCCTCCGCCAGAAGGAGCGGTGCCCACATGAGGCGAAGCAGGTGTCCTGGGCGTGCTCCCAGGAATCATCGGTTCACTCCAAGCGATGGAAGCCATCAAGTTCCTCGCAGGTTTGGGTTCACCTCCACTCGGAAGGCTCGTCCACTATCGCGCCCTCGACACCAGCTTCCGGGAAATTAAGATCAAACCCGATCCCTCTTGCCCCCTCTGCGGAACGCAGCCCACGATCACTGCTCCCGTAGCCTACCCTGAAAAATCCTGCGATATGAACAACGACGGCCTTCCCGAAATCTCCACCCAAGACCTCAAAAACATTTTAGACTCCGGATTCGATGGCATCCTCCTCGATGTCCGCGAACAAGATGAGTTCTTCATGGCCCACATTGATGGCTGCCAACTCCTCCCCCTCAGCGGCTGGCCGGAGGCCGCCAGCAATCTGCCGAAAGAAGAAACCTACTACGTCCTCTGCGCCGCCGGCATGCGCAGCGCCCGCGCCGGAATGTGGATGCTCGATAATGGCTTCGAAAAAGTCACCAACGTCGCCGGCGGAATGAAAAGCTGGCAGCAAGAGCGCGCACTGGATTGAGCCGCTCGATCCACTTCTCTTGCCCACTCAAAAAACTCACAAGAGTAGCGCCATCACCCAATGAGAAAGGCGGCGTCACCTCACCCGGCGAGCTAGCCACGGCAGTAGCATCAAATCTTAGCCGCTGGAGCACACCTGCGGAAAAGGCGTTCGAAGAATCAAGCCACGGCAGTGGCTTTGTAATCGTGCGGTATTCAAGTGACTATCTCACCACTTCCGTAGGCCTTACGATTTCACAGACTCTCTGTTTTCACAGCGCTCACAACCCATGAGCGGGATGCATGCCCCCTCGTCGATTTGGTCATACCCACTTGGCCCAACTGGTGCTCCCTCCGCCGTGCCCGTCACAAACAAGCACGGGCACATCAACTAACGATAACATCATGACCATCATCAAAAAGACATCCCTTGGACTCTTCTCCGCTGCAAGCCTCATCACCGCTTCTACCGCTCAAGCAGGCGATCTTTCAGCCTCGCTTTCCCTCGACACCAACTCCCACTTCATCTCCTATGGCTTTGACGTTTGGGGAGCAGGCGACGATCAAGACATCCTCTTTAACCCCAGTCTCAGCGTTGACTATAAGATCAACGACAACTGGGCCTTCAGCACTGGATTCTGGCTCGACGTAAATGATAAGCCAGCAGGAAGCAGCTTCCGCACTCAAGAAACAGATACTTGGGTCGGCTTCGCCTACTCGAAGGACATCTACACCGTTTCCGCCACCTATCAATCCTGGCAATACGCTAGCGATACCGAGGAGATCCTCGACGTCGCTCTCTCGCTCGACACCTTCCTCAGCCCGTCCCTCACCTGGCACAACCGCCTCGACCCAGGTGCTAGTGGCGGATCTAACGGCAGCTTCCTCGTCCTCGGCGCAGAGCATTCATTTGATATCAATGAAAAATTCAGCCTCACCGTCCCCGTCGCAGTAGGATTCGCCCTCAGTGAGTTCCACACCGCTCAAGACGGATACGGCTACGCATCCATCGGACTTCAAGGCAGCTACGTCCTCAACGAAATGAGCTCCCTCAACTTCGGCATCACTTACTACGACACCGATTCCGGAGTCGTCGCAAATGCCGAGGACTCCTTCCTCACCTACAATGCCGGCATCTCCTTCAGCTTCTAACAAATCCTTGTATCTCAGGTAATTAAAACCATGAATTCAATCATCAAACGCTCCGCACTCGGAGCAGCTGCCCTCCTGTCCGGATTCTCCGCCTCAGCAGAAGACACCGTAAAAGTCGGCGTCCTCCATTCCCTGAGCGGAACCATGGCCATCTCGGAGACCTCTCTCCGCGACGTCCTCCTCTTCACCTTCGATGAGATCAATGCCAGTGGCGGTGTTCTCGGAAAGAAGATCGAGCCCGTCGTTGTCGATGGCGCTTCCGACTGGCCCCTCTTCGCCGAGAAAGCCAAGGAGCTCCTCGTGAAGGAAAAGACGGCTGTCACCTTCGGCTGCTGGACCTCCGTCTCTCGTAAATCAGTCCTTCCAGTTTACGAGAAAAACAACGGCCTCCTCTTCTACCCTGTTCAATACGAAGGCGAGGAAATGTCACCGAACATCTTCTACACTGCAGAAGCGGTCAACCAGCAAGCTATCCCTGCCGTTGACTATCTTCTGAAAGAAGGAATGGAAAAGTTCTATCTCATCGGAACCGACTACGTCTATCCGCAGACCACCAACCTCGTCCTCTTCGAATATCTCCTTTCCAAAGGAATCCCCGTCGAGAACATCGGTGGCGGTCTTCGTAAGGACTCATCTGGCAAAGTAATCTCCGCTGGAAATTACACCCCCTTCGGTCATTCCGACTTCCAACAAATCGTTGCCGACATCAAGAAGTTCAGCGCCTCTGGAGATGCCTGCGTTATCAACACCATCAACGGTGATGCCAACGTGCCCTTCTTCAAAGAGTTCGCCGCTTCAGCTCTCACTTCCGAAGATTGCCCCGTCGTTTCCTTCTCGATCTCCGAGGATGAATTCCGAGCCCTCCCCGCGAAGGATCTTGTCGGCCATCTCGGTTGCTGGACCTACTTCATGTCCATCGATTCCCCCGCGAACAAGAAATTCAAGGACAACTTCCAAGCCTGGCTCGCCAAGAGCGACATTCCCGGAGTAGTCAAAGAAAACCGCGTCACCTGCTCACCCATGGTCCTCTCCTACAATGGAGTCTACCTTTGGAAAAAGGCAGTTGAAAAAGCCGGTTCCTTCGATGTCGACAAAGTGCGTGAAGCTCTCAAGGGCGGCATCTCGTTCGATGGCCCTGCTGGCACCGTCACCTCTCAGGAAAACCACCACATGACCAAGAACGTCTACATCGGGGAAACCCTTGAGACAGGTCAGTTCGACATCATTGAATCATTCGATAACGTCGTCGGTGAGCCCTTCCTCAAAGGCACTTTTAAAAAGTAACCTTTTCATAGAAATCTGGTCATTAAATCTAAAAGAATAGTGGATCTCTTTTGACCACCCCTGCTTTGGCTCGCTACGCCGAAGCGGGGGATTTTTTTATCTCTTATTTCCGATCTTGGCATCTCGCCTGCTCTATTAGAGCTCCTCATGGATCTAACAGCTTTCGCAAAAACTCTCTGCACAAGCCTTCTCATGGTCCTGCTCATCAACATCTCGGGTGCGGAGGAACAAGAAGCCCGCCGCCTCCTCTCCGATCTGATCCTGACGGAACGCGGTGGACAACTGGAAAAAATAGTCCCGCTTTACGATCACGGTGATGAAATCATCAATGACACCGTCGCAGGCTGGCGCGTCGGCGAGGTTGTCACCCGCGAAACCCCAGATGGCGAAGTAGCCTTCCTCAAGCGTGGTGACATGCTCGAAAAAATCCTAACGGGTGAACTCATCTTCCCCAACGGCGAGGAAACAATCAACCGCGCCTCACGGAACCTCCGCAAAAAACTCCGCCGCATCATCGACTTCCTCGACCTCAGCTCCGACGATCCCCAAGAGCGCATCGACTCGGTCCTCAAGCTCGCAAAACGTCAGAAGGCCGAGTTTATCGAAGTCATCAAAGAGCGCATCGATCAGCAAAAAGACGAGAACGTGAGCGCCGCTTTCCAGGAAGGATTATACATCCTCCGCCTGAAGCACGGCACCCCCGAACAACAACTTCAAGCCGTCAAAGAACTTGGAGAATCAACATCCTTCGGAGCCCGCGATTTCATCGAAGATCTTCGTTCCGAAACCGAAGATTCCGGTATCAAAAAAGCGGCCGTTTCCGCCTTGAAAAGAATTGACGCAGCCCAGAAGAGGCTCGATTTCTACAGCTCACTCGTCCACGGACTCAGCACCGGATCCGTTCTCCTCCTCGTCTCCTATGGCCTCGCCATCACCTTCGGACTCATGGGCGTGATCAATATGGCGCATGGCGAATTCATCGCCATCGGCGGCTACACCACCTACCTCATCCAGGGCTACTTCGAGAGCACCTTTGGCGTCGGCTCCACCGCCTACGAGTGGTATTTCATCGCCGCCCTCCCCTGCGCATTCATGACTGCCGCGATCTGCGGCGTCCTCCTCGAGCGCAGCGTCATCCAGTTTCTCTACCGCCGCCCACTCGAATCACTCCTCGCCACCTGGGGCGTCTCCATGATTATCCAGCAGCTTATCAGATTAAAATTTGGAGCCGCCAATGTCTCGGTCTCCTCCCCCGAGTGGCTCTCCGGAAGCTTCCAGTCAGCCGGACTCTCGATGTCCTACAATCGGCTCTCTCTGATCGCCTTCGCCTTCTTTGTCATCATCGCCACCTGGGCTCTTCTTAATAAGACAAGCTGGGGGCTCCACGTACGCGCCACGATGCAAAACCGCCTCATGGCCTCCAGCCTCGGCATCAATTCCACCCGCGTAAACATGATGACCTTTGCCTACGGATCGGGCCTCGCCGGACTCGCGGGTGCCTTCCTTTCCCAAATTGGAAACGTCGGTCCTTCCATGGGCCAAACCTACATCGTCGACAGCTTCATGGTCGTAGTCGTCGGCGGAGTCGGCAATCTCCTCGGAGCCGCACTTTCCTCCATGGGCATCGGCATGACCGAGCAGGTCCTCCAGCCCTTCCTCGGACCGGTCATGGGAAAAATCACCGTCCTCCTCGCCATCATCCTCTTCCTCCAGTTCAAGCCCGGAGGCATTTTCCCCTCACGTTCACGCAGCCTCGACGACTAATGATCTCCGCATTGAAACCCTTCGAGAAAAAGTCCGAGCTCATCATTTTCTTCTCCCTGCTCGGGTTCATCATCGCCATGCCCCTACTCAATAGCGCGGGGGCCATCTCCTCCTACCAACTTGGTAATTGGGGCAAGTATCTCTGCTACGCCGTCGTCGCGATGAGCCTCAACATGCTCTGGGGATACACCGGACTCCTCTGCCTCGGGCAGTGCCTTTTCTTCGCCCTCGGAGGCTACGCCTTCGGCATGTATCTCATGCTCATGATCGGTGAACTCGGGCAATACCAGAGTTCCCTCCCCGACTTCATGGTCTTCCTCGGCTACGAAAAACTCCCTGCCCACTGGGTCCCGTTCTACAGCCCTTGGTTCGCCATCCTCATGGTCATGGTCGTCCCCGGAACGGTCGCCTTCACCTTCGGCTTCCTCGCCTTCCGCTCCCGCATCAAGGGTGTCTACTTTTCCATCCTCACCCAGGCTCTCACCTACGCCGCCGCACTCCTCTTTTTCAGAAATGATACCACCTTTGGAGGGAATAACGGCTTCACCGATTTCAAGCTCATCTTCGGAGCCGACATTCGCTCCGCCGCCACCGGACGCTGGCTCTTCATTGCTTCCGGCACGCTTCTCTTGAGCGTCTATTGGCTCATTTCATGGCTCCTCACGACCAAGCTCGGCAAAGTTCAGCAGGCCATCCGCGACTCCGAAAACCGCGTCCGCTTCTCCGGCTACTCCACAACCCATTTCAAGCTCTTCATCTTTGTCATCTCCGCCATGATCGCCGGGCTCGCCGGAGCGCTTTACGTTCCCCAAGCTGGCATCATTAACCCTGGAGAAATGTGGCCAGCCAAAGGACTCGACATTGTCGTCTGGGTTGCCGTCGGCGGACGCGGCACCAAGCTCGGCCCTATTATTGGAGCGGTTCTCGTCAACCTTCTCCGCAGCTACACCACCTCCGCCTTCCCCGAATCCTGGCTTCTCATCCTCGGCGGAATTTTCGTCATCGTCGTCCTCTTCATGCCCGATGGCATTGTCGGACTCGTCAACCGCCTCAGGGCAAAATTCAAACGCCCTACTGTATGAATACACTCCACCGCGATACCGATCTGGTCCTCTCTGCGGAAGGCGTCACCCGCTCCTTCGATGGCTTTAAGGCCATCAATGACCTCAACTTCTACCTCGGCGAGGGCGAACTCCGCACTGTCATTGGGCCTAATGGCGCAGGAAAATCCACCTTCATGGACCTCATCACCGGACGCACCCGGCCCGATAAAGGAACAATCACTTTCCACGAAAACGACGGCCACGATATCGATCTCACCAAGCTTCCCGAATACAAAGTCAACCGACTCGGAATTGCCCGAAAATTCCAGACCCCCAGCGTCTACGCCCAGCACACCGTCTTCGATAATCTCCTCCTCTCCCTCGACCGCCCACGCGGCGTCTTCCAGGGACTCTTTTACAAAATGACCCCGGAGGACAAAGAGGCCATCGAGGAAATTCTCGAGACAATCCGCCTCACAGATCGACAGCACGAGCTCGCCGGATTCCTCTCCCACGGTCAGAAGCAATGGCTCGAAATCGGAATGCTCCTCGCCCAAAAACCTCGCATCCTTCTCGTCGATGAACCCGCCGCCGGGATGAGCGATGAAGAAACGGAACGCACCGGCGAACTCCTCCTCAGTCTTGAGGGAAAACACAGCATCATCGTCGTCGAACACGACATGGAATTCATCCGCCAAATCGCCCGCCGCGTCACCGTCCTCCACCAAGGCCACGTCCTCAAGGAAGGCAGCTTCGACCACGTTTCGAAGGACCCGGAAGTAATTTCAGTTTACCTTGGAAGACAAAAACATGACTAATCTCCTCGAACTCAGGGCCATCGAAGCCGGCTACGATCAGTCCGCCATCCTCCGGGGCGTCGATCTCGAAATCCCCCCCAAATCAGTCGTCTCCCTCCTCGGCCGAAACGGCGTTGGAAAAACGACAACCCTCAAAACCATCATGGGCCTCGTCAGCGCCACCGCCGGAGAAATCAACCTTGACGGCCAGCCCCTCGGAAAAATGAAACCCGAGAACCGTGCCCGCACCGGACTCGGCTACGTCCCCCAAGGCCGCGATATTTTTTCCTCCATGACCGTGTGGGAAAACCTCAAAGTCAGCCTCTCGATCTACGGAAAGGAATCCGCCGACCGCCTCGACGAAGTCTACCAACTCTTCCCCGTCCTTAAGGAAATGCTCCACCGAAAAGGCGGCGTCCTCAGCGGCGGCCAGCAGCAGCAGCTCGCCATCGGCCGAGCCCTCCTCACCCGCCCAAAGGTCCTCATCCTCGACGAACCCACCGAAGGTATCCAGCCTTCAATCATCGACCAAATCGAGGATGCCCTCATCTACCTCAAAAAGACGCACGACATGAGCATCCTCCTCGTCGAGCAATACCTCGATTTTGCAAAAGCAGTCTCCGATAAATTCTACATCATGGACCGAGGCACCATACTCACCAGCGGCCCCATCGCCGACCTCTCCGAGGACCTCATCACAAAGCATCTCACAGTTTAACCATGCACCTCACCCCACGAGAACGGGACAAACTCATGGTCGTCGTCGCGGCCGATCTCGCCCGCCGCCGCCAGGCCCGAGGGCTCAAGCTGAACTACCCCGAAGCAGTCGCCATCATCACCTACGAAATTTTCGAAGGCGCACGCGACGGTAAGTCCGTCAGCGAACTCATGGACTCCGGCACCCGCATCCTCACCCGTGCCGATGTCATGGATGGGGTCTCGGAAATGATCCACGACGTGCAAGCCGAGGCCACTTTTCCCGACGGCACCAAACTCGTCACCGTCCACCACCCAATCTCATGACTCCCGGCGAAATCATTCCAAAAAAGGCCGACCCGATCATCATCAACGACGGTCTGGAAACAGTGATCCTCGTCGTAGCCAACACCGGCGACCGCCCGGTTCAGGTCGGCAGCCACTATCACTTTTTCGAAGTCAACTCAGCCCTCGATTTCGACCGCGTCGCCGCGCGTGGATTCCGCCTCAATATTCTCTCCGGCGGCGCCGTCCGCTTCGAGCCCGGCGATGAAAAAGTAATCGAACTCGTCGCACTCGCCGGAAAACGCGAAGTCTGGGGCTTCGCCGGGAAAATCAACGGACCACTCTAAGCCATGCCACTCGAAGTCACCCGCACCCAATACGCCGAACACTACGGCCCCACCGTCGGAGACCAGGTTCGCCTCGGCGACACCGAACTCTTCATCGAGATCGAGCGCGACCTCATCGCCGAAGGAGGAGGTTATGGAAATGAAGTGAAATTCGGCGGCGGAAAAGTCATCCGCGATGGCATGGGCCAATCCTCGAGCGCCCTCGATGCCGAATCACTCGACCTCGTCCTCACCAACGCCACCATCATCGATGCCGAACTTGGCGTCATCAAAGCCGATCTCGGCATCCGCGCCGGACGTATCGTCGGCATCGGCCATGCCGGAAATCCCTGCATCCAAAGCGGCATCGGCTCCAGCATTCCCGATCCAGCCACTGGAAAAAAAGACTCCATGATCATCGGTGCTGGCACCGAGGTCATCGCAGCAGAGGGAAATATCATCACCGCCGGAGGAATCGACGCTCACATCCACTTCATCTGCCCACAGCAGATCGACGAAGCCATCGCGAGCGGCGTCACCACCATGCTCGGCGGAGGCACCGGCCCCGCGACCGGAACAAACGCCACCACTTGCACTCCTGGCGCTTGGAACATTCACCGCATGCTCGAAGCCGCCGACGAATACCCCGTCAACCTCGGCTTCCTCGGAAAGGGAAACTGCGCCCAAGCCGAACCCCTCCGCGAGCAAGTCCGCGCTGGTGTCATCGGCCTCAAGCTTCACGAGGACTGGGGCACCACTCCAGCCGCCATCGACACCTGCCTCAGTGTGGCCGATGAAATGGACGTCCAAGTCGCGATCCACACCGACACTCTCAATGAGTCCGGTTTCCTCGAGGACACCCTCGCCGCGATCAAAGGCCGCACCATTCACACCTATCATTCAGAGGGCGCGGGCGGCGGCCATGCTCCCGACATTATGAGGGTCTGTTCCCATCCGAACGTCCTTCCCTCGTCCACCAATCCCACTCGCCCCTTCACCGTAAACACCCTCGATGAGCACCTCGACATGCTCATGGTCTGCCACCATCTCGATTCGAAAATCCCCGAAGACGTCGCCTTCGCCGACTCCCGAATCCGCCCCCAAACCATCGCCGCCGAGGATCGCCTCCACGACACCGGGGCCATCTCAATCATCGCCTCCGATAGCCAGGCCATGGGCCGCGTCGGCGAGGTCGTGATCCGTACTTGGCAGACCGCACACAAAATGAAAATCCAGTTCGGCAAGCTTGAGGACCCTTCTGGGAAACACCCCGCCGCCGATAACTTCCGCGCCCTCCGCTACGTTGCCAAATATACCATCAACCCCGCCATCGCCCACGGGATGGACTCCGAGGTCGGCTCGCTCATGGCCGGAAAGCTCGCCGATCTCGTCCTCTGGAATCCCGCCTTTTTCGGAGTCAAACCCGAGCTCATTTTAAAAGGCGGCATGATCGCCTGTGCCAATATGGGCGACCCAAATGCCTCCATCCCCACGCCGCAACCGACCTACTATCGACCGCAGTTCGCGGCCCACGGCCGTGCTAAATTCCAGACCTCGGTAACCTTCGTCAGCGCCATTTCTTTGGAAGGCCTCAAAGAAAATATCCAGATCAACAAACGACTCGTCGCCGTCAAAAACACCCGCTCCATCACAAAAAGAGACCTCCTCTTCAACGACAGCTGCCCGGACATCGAGATCGACCCCGAGACCTACCGCGTCACGGCTGATGGCGAAGACCTCACCTGCGAACCGCTCTCTGAGGTTCCCCTCGCCCAACGCTATTTCCTTTTTTAAATATGGCACTCCTCCTCAGCCGAATCGGCCCCGATTCCACCGATGCCATCGCCCTTCCCGTGGCCCGTATCGATCTCTGGAAACGGCGCTGGCGTGGCACTGCCTCCGATGGCTCCGAGGTCGCCATCGACCTCCCCGCCCCCGCGAAAAATGAGGACTACCTCTGGACCGACGAACGCTCATTTCAAATCACCCAACTCCCCGAAAAAGTCATCGTTATCGCCCTTCCCGAAAAGGCAGATCTCGCAGCCAAGATCGGCTGGTATTTCGGCAATCGCCACATCCCCGTCGAAGTACGAGAAGAAGCCATTCTAGCCGAAAACTTCCCCACCCTCACCGACTCCCTCGACCGAATCGGTATCCCCTGGGAATGCCGTGAGGACATCCTCAACTGCCGCCCCCACAGCGACCACCGTCATTAAAAATGACCTCCCACGGCACCTCGATCCTCCTCCAGTTCACCGATAGCGCCCTGCCCGTCGGCAGCTACGCGCATTCCTTCGGCCTCGAGGGCCTCGTGCAATCCGGCCACCTAACCACCGGCGATGACCTCCGCACCTTCCTCCTCCGTGACGTCCGTCACGCCCTCATCCACGGCGAACTCCCCATCCTCCTGCGCGCCTACCAAGCCGTCCTCGCTCAGGACCTCGCCGCCCTCACCCATTGGGATCAAGTCGCCCGCGCGATGCGCCCCACCCGCCAACTCAGGGAAGCCTCCTCCCGCATCGGCCGCCAGAGCTGGCTCCTCTACGAAAAAACTTGGCGCAAGCCGGCCCTCTTCAGCGGAAAAGACCGCTTCCCCCGCTTCCAACACCCCGTCGTCAGCGGCGTTATCTTCGCCGAATCCTCCGTCCCGCTCACCGATACCTTCTGCGCCTTCAGCTACCAAACCTTTTCCGCTCTCGTCCAAAGCGCCCTCAAGCTCCTCCCCATCGGGCCCACCATTGCCCAAAAAATCCTCGCCGAATCCCTCGCCGCCATGAGCCAGTCAAACGAGACCATCCTCGCCCTCGCCGATCACGAACTCGGCACCTTCAATCCCCTCTGGGATATCGCCGCCAGCCAGCACGAGCGCGCTGATGCCCGCCTCTTCATTTCCTAAAAATTATGTCCGAAAGAAATGCCATCAGAGTCGGAATCGGCGGACCCGTCGGCTCCGGTAAATCCACTCTCTGCCTCACTCTCTGCCGCCACTACGGTAAGTCGAGAAACATGGCCGTCATCACGAATGACATCTACACCAAAGAAGACGCGCAAATGCTCATCCGCGCCTCTGCCCTCGATGCCGACCGCATCCTCGGCGTCGAAACCGGAGGCTGCCCGCACACCGCAATCCGCGATGACATTTCCATGAATCTCGAAGCAGTCGACGACCTCCAATCCCGCTTCTTCGATCTCGAATTCATCCTCATCGAAAGCGGCGGCGATAACCTCACCGCAACCTTCTCCCCCGAGCTCGCCGATGTCTTCATCTACGTCATCGATGTCACCGAGGGCGGCGACATTCCGCGAAAAGGCGGCCCCGCAATCGTGGGTGCGGATCTCCTCGTCATCAACAAAGCCGAACTCGCTCCCTACGTCGAAGTCGACCTCGTGCAAATGCACGACGACTGCTCCGCGAAGCGCGGCGAGCGCCCCTTCCTTTTTACTGATTTAAAAACCGGCCGCGAGGTCGATAACCTCATCGCGTGGTTCGACCGCCACGTCCTTTTCACCGATGTTGGGTAGCCTCCAGAGCGCCGCGGAACTCGACTTCCGCCTCGATGAGCGCCACCGCACCGTCCTCTCAAAACGACGCGCCGGAGGACTCTACCATTTCAGCAAACCCTACTGGAATGGGGAAACCCTCGCCCTCCAAATCGTCAACCCCACCGCCGGTCTCTTCGATGGCGACACCATGTCGCTCGACGTCCATCTCCAAAAAGGTGCAAGCGTCGCCCTCACCTCCCCCAGCGCCTCGCGCTTCTACGCGATGGACAAATCATCCGCTAAAATCACCCAAAGCTTCTCTCTCGAAACCGAAACCTGGCTCGAATATCACCCCAACTTTTCCGTCCCCCAGCAAGGCTCAGAAGTAGAACTGGAAACAAAGATCACCCTCGCTGCGGGAGCAGAAATGATCTTCCTCGATCAACTCGCCCCCGGCCGCGTGAAGCACGGCGAGCAATACCGCTACCGCCGTTTCACCACCAACTTTTCCCTCCACTACGACGGCACCTTCCACGCCCTCGAGCGCATGGTCCTCGAACCCAAACTCGGAGGCTGGCCCCTCAGCGTCCCCGACTGGGAAGTCGCCTTTTATAGCGCCGTCTGGATCGTCAAAGATTCCCTCGATCCGTACTGCGACACCCTCGCTGGGATCGAAGCTTCCCTCAAAAAAAGTAACCTCCTCTGCGGCCTCACCCAGCTCACCGAGCAAGTCGCCGTCATCCGCGTCCTCGCTCCCCGCAGCATCATTTTAAAAAAAGCGCTCCAAGAAATCCGAGCCGCGCTCAATCCAGTTTTCCCAAATCATCCCTACAACCCAAGACTCCAACAAGTATGATCCACCGCATCACTGCCCTCGCCAGCATCGCCCTCACCGCCACCGCAGCCTCCCACCCCGGCCCTCCGGGACACACTCACTCCGATGAATGGCCCTTCGAGCTGATCGCGCTCATAGCTACCGTCATCGCGCTGCTTTTCCTTGCCAGATTAATGACCCGTAAAAGCTGATCTAGATCACCGAGTTCACATAATCAGCGCTCGTTCTGGTGATTTGAGAACGAGCAATCCCGAACCCCAAAGAGCTAGAATATATCAAAAAACGACCGGCCCCTTTTTGGAGACGGTCGTTGAAATAATATTGCTTCGCTACGATCTACTCTGCAGCAGCTTCTTCGACCAGCTCATCGTCTGGCGCAAGATTCTCAAGATCAACCCACTCAATGTAGGCCATCTCGGCGGCATCGGAAATGCGTGGTCCAAGCTTGGTAATGCGGATGTAGCCACCAGGACGATCCCCGATAGCTGGTGCAACCACGTCGAACAGACGCTTCACGGAATCCTTCTGACGAAGGACACGGAAGGCCATACGGCGGGAATGCACGTTGTCCTTCTTACCCAAGGTTACCAACTTCTCCACCACAGGGCGGATCGCTTTGGCTTTACCAAGGGTCGTGCGGATACGTCCATATTCAATCATGGCGCAAGCCTGATTGGAGATCAGCGAGCGGCGGTGCCCGTCGCTTCGCTTTAGTCTTACTGTTTTACGGCGATGTCTCATCGGTCTGAATTTCTAACGGTAGGGTGTTTTACTGGTCGAGGTTCTGAGCGATCAAATCGGCCAGTCCTACAGGAGCTTCTTCTTCAACGCCGAGACGTGGGGCCATTGGGGCACCCAAGTTCACACCAGAGAGGAGAGATGGATCAAGGTTCATACCAAGACCAAGTCCAAGCTCATGAAGCTTGTCTTTGATCTCGTTGAGCGACTTCTTTCCGAAGTTACGATACTTGAGCATTTCTGCCTCGGTCTTCAGCGCAAGCTGACCGACAGAGGTGATATTTGCGTTGTTGAGGCAGTTGGCAGCACGAACGGAAAGCTCGATCTCGTTGACGCTCATGTTGAGGAGCTTCTTGAGAGCGGCATTCTCTTCGGACTGCTCGGCTGGTGCTTCCTCGAACTCCACCGCGTTGTCGTCGTAGTTAACGAACACATCAAGGTGATGACGAAGGATGGCCGAAGCCTGAAGGAGTGCATCGTGTGGCTCCACGCGACCGTCAGTCCAGATATCGATATCAAGTTTATCGAAGTCGGTAATCTGTCCCACGCGGGTGGCTCCCACGGAATACTTCACGCGGGAAACAGGGGAGAAAATGGAGTCAATCGCGATCACCCCGATAGGGGCACCGTCGCGCTTATTCTCTTCACCGGTGTGGAAACCACGACCGACTTGAATTTCGAACTCAGCGTCGAACTTGATCTTCTTATCAAGAGTGCAGATGACGAGGTCCTTATTGACCACTTCATACATATTGTCCTCTTGGATGTCTCCAGCGGTCACTTCCCCTGCTTGGTTCGCTGAAAGTGTAAGAACGCGAGGCTCCTTGCCGTGGGCAATGAATTTGACTTTCTTGAGGTTCAACACGATGTCAGTGACATCTTCAACAACTCCAGGAAGAGTAGCGAATTCGTGCTGCACTCCGGCAATACGCACGGAAGTGATTGCAGCTCCTTCCAAAGAGGAAAGGAGGACGCGCCGGAGAGAGTTACCAATCGTATGGCCGAAACCGGGTTCGAAGGGCTCAGCAGTGAAGCGAGCGTATGTTTCGGTTGCGGTATCCTCGTCCTTTACAAGACGATTTGGAAGTTCGAAGCGGTTGAGCTTCACGGCATCGGTGGTTTCTGGCTGGGTTTCAGCGGTTTCTTCTGACATTTCTGTAGTAGTGGAGCCGGGTTACCCTCTGGCGAGGTCGGATGCTTTTGAAACATCCCTCAGAGGACCAACGGCGGGTTGCAATTTCTCGCGGGGCGGGAAAGAACCAGCTTTAGACCGGCAGTGCAATGCTTTTCTCCCTAGAACTTCGGAAGAAATTTGAGATTTCACGACAAAATTAGATGAAATCTCAATAATCTAGCATAGGGATAACATGTTATTCGTTAGATCCACATGAAGTCGCGCAAGAACCTCACCCGTTTCACCTATGAAACTGCTGCCTTTGAAGGCTGGCGTCTCTGCTTGAGCAGAGACGGAACCACCTTTACCAAATACTATTCTGATAAGGTCTATGGAGGGCCAAGGAAGTCGCTCAAGGAGGCAGAACAAGTTAAAGACGCTTTAATAAAACTTGTAGATAATTCCTGTCGGGTAAATGGTAAATTGAGTAAAGCTACGATTTTAAAGGGACAAAAGCTCCTCGAGGACTATTAATCGTTCTAGATGTCCAAAAACTATTCCCGAGCCATTCATTGGTTTCGACGTGATCTCCGCCTCACCGATAACACGGCGCTGGAGGCATCTCTGCAAGAGTCGGACCAAGTCATCCCCTTCTACCTTCTTAGCAACTGGACCAAAGAGCATTTATGGACCGGGCCCAAGCGACAGCAGTTCCTCTGTGAATGCCTCGAGTCTCTCGCTAAAAATATTAAGCATCTTGGCGGTTCTCTTATCCTTCGACAAGGAGATGCCTTGGAAGAGCTTGGAAAGCTCGCTAAGGAAAGCAACGCTGACGCCATTTTCCTTAACCAGGACGTCGACCCCTTCGGAAAAGAAACAGAACAAGCGCTGAGCCGACTGTGCGACGAACTTGGGATCGCTTTTCATTCTTTCAAAGATGCTGCACTCCACGGTCCCGATGAAGTCCTGAAGGGCGACGGCTCCCCCTATCGCGTTTATACCCCATATTCAAAACCTTGGCTCGCTTTAGAAAAGGCGAAGCCAAAGGGCAAACCACGATCAATTGCCACCCCTGCAGGACTGGCATCCGAAAAGCTACCCAGCTTGGACACCTGGAATCTCAAGTTAGATGGCATGGAAACCCTACCCGGTGGAGAAAAAGCGGCCCGCGCCCGCATGAAGGCCGCGGTCAGCGAGCGCATCGAGACCTACGAGAAATATCGTGACGTCCCCTCAGCGCCTGGAACCAGTCGGCTTTCACAAGACCTCCGCTGGGGCACGATCTCAGTCCGCGAGCTCTTCCACCGGGCCAAGGAATGTCGCTCCCAGCAATATTTGAAGGAACTGGCTTGGCGGGAATTTTACTTTACCATCTTGCACCATTTCCCAGAAGTTCTGGAGCTTGAATTTAATAAGGACTGGCGTGGCCTTCCTTGGGACGAACCGGATGAGAAATTTGAAGCCTGGAAGAAAGGACAAACCGGCTTCCCCATCATCGATGCCGGAATTCGGGAACTTCTCGCCACCGGCTTTATGCACAACCGCGTCCGCATGGTTGTCGCCATGTTTCTCACAAAGGATCTCCACATCGATTGGCGCCTCGGCGAGCAGTTCTTCATGCAGCATTTGGTCGATGGGGAAATCGCTGCGAACAATGGCGGCTGGCAATGGAGCGCCGGCACCGGAGCGGACGCAGCACCGTATTTCCGTATCCAAAACCCCTGGTCGCAGACTAAAAGCCACGATGCAAAAGGGTTATACATTCGTAAATGGGTCCCTGAACTCGCAGATGTTCCCGAGAAGGCCCTCCTTGCCCCCCCGGAGAACGGCCAACCGATAGCTCCAGGTTACGTCATACCAATTGTCGATCACTCC
>Ga0209502_10001471_pt1 | contig 21436 bp, 21 predicted proteins | sample ArcticOcean_MG_C_10_FD_187442 | JGI IMG/M metagenome (GOLD analysis project Ga0209502, IMG submission 187442) | Marine microbial communities from western Arctic Ocean - ArcticOcean_MG_CB11_90 (SPAdes) (version 2) | ecosystem: Environmental > Aquatic > Marine > Oceanic | place: Arctic Ocean... | reverse complement strand
GGTGTTGTCAGACAAACTTGACGATTTTGCGGTTGATCCCTATTTTTGGTAAATGACAACATGTTCTCCCTTCAAATATTTCAAGACTTCACCTGAAATTGTCCGATTGGCAGTGATGTATTACATACGTTATCCATTGAGTTTTCGTCAGGTGTAAGACATCTTGCATGAACGCGGCGTCGATATCTGTCACGAAACAGTTCGGTTTTGGGTTGAACGTTTTGGGTCAAAGTTCGCGCGAGAAATCCGTAAGAATAGGCTGGGACGCCACTCGAACTGGCAGTGGCACCTGGATGAAGTCTTTGTAAAAATAAATGGAGAACGCTTTTACCTTTGGCGCGCCGTTGATCACGAAGGTGAGGTTCTGGAATGCTATGTAACAAAACGACGCAACAAGGCTGCAGCGAAGAAGTTCCTTATAAAAATAATGCGAAAGCATGGATCACCCAAGATCATCACGACAGACAAGCTGGCATCCTATGGCGCGGCTTTTCGTGAGATTGGCGTTGTAAATCGTTAGTTATGTGGCGGCCGGGCAAACAATCGGTGTGAAAATTCACACCTGCCATTTCGACGGCGAGAAAGGGCGATGCAGAAGTTTAAAAGTTGTGCAATGCTCCAGAAATTTACCAGTTATCACGCCCAGATATACAATCACTTCAATCATGAAAGACATCTTCAAAACAGACAGACTTATAAGCAAAAACGCAGTGCCGCTCTGATTGAGTGGTTCAATTTCTGTGCCACATGATGATTGACTTGATGTGCTTTTTACGGGTGTTCAAGTTTGTCTGACAACACCCTCAGACCTGTCCTCTGATTTTGGTCGCTGTTGTAGATTCATCACTGAATCCGAATTGATTCAGAATCAGACTCCTTGCGAATCTATTTGCGAGATACTTATAAGGTGTTGGGGGATAAAAATGTTTATTCATAGTGAAGATGGACACCATTTTTTAGGCTATAGAAAATCATCTTTTGGTAAAGTTCAGATGGTGTACGACTTTGAAGGTACGCGCAGAAAAGTATACGACCTAGAGACACAAGATGTCCCAGTTGCTCTTTTGAATTCCGCAATCAAAAAAGCGATCCAGTCTCGTCATATTCTGCCTACTTTATTAGCTACATTATCTGCTCAAAATATATTGTTAAGAGAAGCCGCCTAAGTCTGAAGTCAAAAAGCTGCATCAATCTCCGCGTAAGTGGACTTAATAAGTGTGGCAAATAAAAATAATATTTGAAAAACCAAAGTTCATGATCTCGAAGTTGATGTTGTAAAAGCAAATTTGTGTATCGGTGATGATTTGGAAATAGATGTGGATGCTAAAGGTGCTCTCGAGTTATTTTATTTAAAAGAAATGGGTTTTATCAGTAGATTTCTTGGCAGAAGGAAATCAAAGCGCCTTGGATCGCTTTCCTCTGAAGACAGTAAAAACCTAAGTCAGAACCTTAAGAAAGCACATAAAATCCGGGTACGCGTTGTAGATATTCTCCCGAAGCATCTCTCAAAAAATAAGTACGACCAAGTCCACGTCTCGGTTTGGATTGGGTGAGGCAATAGTCTGATAGAGCTGACGCCGCCGGCATTGTCAAACAAAACTACTTGTGATCGGACGAGCTACTTTGCCATAGACCGATGACCCCGGATCATGCGCCGTGGGCCTCGGACACTGGGGCTTTGGTGTTGTCAGACAAACTTGACGGTTTTGCGGCCGATCCCTATTTTTGGGAAATGACAACATGTTCTCCCTTCAAATATTTCAAGACTTCACCTGAAATTGTCCGATTGGCAGTGATGTATTACATACGTTATCCATTGAGTTTTCGTCAGGTGTAAGACATCTTGCATGTACGCGGCGTCGATATCTGTCACGAAACAGTTCGGTTTTGGGTTGAACGTTTTGGGTCAAAGTTCGCGCGAGAAATCCGTAAGAATAGGCTGGGATCAAAATTCACATCTGTCATTTAGACGACGAGAACGAGCGATGCAGCGTTTCAAGACGGTTGCGGCACTTCAGAAATTTGTCAGTTATCACAGTCAAATTTATAACCACTTCAATCATGAAAGACATCTAGAAAGCAGGCAATCCTTCAAGCAAAAACGTACAACTTCTCTCACAGAGTGGTTCAATTCCTGTGCCGCATGATGATTGACTTGAGGTGCCTTTTACGGGTGTTCAAGTTTGTCTGATAACACCTTTGTGAAGATCAAGTTTAGCAAAATTTGGCCGCACTGGGAATCGCGTAGTTTTGAAGAGATCTCTACTTAAGCTTATTTGGTTGAAATATACCCTGTCTCGGCTTTCCACCTTCGGTGCACCCAAAAGTATTGCCCCATGCGGGAACGAACTTGGCGTTCTAATGAATCATTTATTTCTTGAGTCATTTTGCGGGGAGTACTGTGAACAATTGGGGGCTCTATAACCAATTCGTATGAGCCGTTGTCATCCAGGCGTATACCGTAAACTGGAACCAAAGCTAGATTGTATTTTAATGCTAAACTTGCAGCACTCGTAGCTGTTCCTGCAAGTTTTCCGAAAAAATTCAACTTTGGTGCGTTTGATTTATGGACATCAACCAGCATTCCAATAATTCCTCCCGATTTCAAAAATCGAACCATCTCAGTTAGACTAGAGCGTTCATTAGATGGAATGATTGGGAGTGAAATATCACCGATAATCTTGCGGTAATATGCATCAAAAAACGGGTTTTTGAATGGTCTGTACAAGGCCCCTACTTTGTATCCCCGTTCTGATAAAACTGCTCGTGGGACATCATAATTTCCAAAATGCCCAGAAACAAGAATTACACCCTGACCGTTTTTAATAGCCATATCGAGGTTTTCTATGCCTCCCCCAGTTATAAGCGCTGTTTTTGAACGTTTTTTGAAATCTGAGCCAGAATAAATTTCAGCTACAGTACGGCCTACATTTTTAGAAACCTCTCGTGTAATTTTATTAACTTTTTGGACCGATAGATTCGGCATTACCAATGAAAGGTTTTCGCGAATTCGTTTATCATATCCTGCAAGCGGTGCTATTATGTATGCTACCAATGACCCAATTACTTTTAACCGAATCGAAAACGGCAGAACGTTAATGGTCTTTAGCAAGAAAATAAAAACCCTACTTTGGATATAGGCACTTACATTGTCTTTTTTGGGGAATGGAGTTCTCATTGGGTGAATAATCGCTTTCTTATCGCTGTATGATTACCTAATATCTGACCAGTACTCTAGCCTGAGCTTCAGGTAAATTTCTGCAAAATAAGTACATTGGTTAATCCATGCTGAACTTTTTGGTTGAAAACGAGAAGTACTCACTTTAAATATTTTCTTTTGTAGCCAGGCTAAGAAAATAAATTTTATAGCTGAACCTAAATTTATATGCTAAAATATGATTATATCTGTTAACTGCCGCTATCTAATGGACTTGAACATTTTGTAGGGCAGCAATCAAATATACAGTCTGTTAACATGACTACGTAATGAGCCGTTCGAATATAACAGGTGTTCCAGATTGTGTCTCTTCGAGGACGCGCATACCAATAATTATATTTGAAAGTTTCGGAGCTGCACCAAATCCTGGTCTGATTGAACGAAAATGAGCTGCTGTGATTATTTCGCCTGCCTTCATATTTTTTACAAAATATAATGAACGACGAAATGTTGCATTATCAGTCTCACTAGATTGGCGACCATAATCGACCCCGCCCAATGCGTTCCAAGCCGTTCTGGAATCGGCACAAAGTTTCGAAAATTCGCTGGGTTCAAGTGAAAAGCTATCGTCTGGACCGCCTCCATTACGGTTTTCAGTCATATGTTTTTCAATTATCGAAGCGCCAAGCGCGACGGCTGTGATTGCAGTGGTATTGTCAAGAGTGTGGTCCGAAAGGCCTGTCACAAGATTGAAACGTTTGATCATATCAGGAATAGTCAAGAGATTATAATCTTCTGCGGGTGCTGGATAACCTGAAACGCAGTGTAGAATTGCCAGCTCTTTACATCCGCCATCTCGAGCAGCTTCGATGGCTTCGCTGATCTCTTCCACATCGGCCATACCAGTGGATATGATCATTGGTTTGCCTGTTGAGGCTACGTACTTAATGAGTGGCAAGTCTACGGCTTCAAAGCTTGCAATTTTATATGCGGGGGCATCAAGAGATTCGAGTAAGTCCACAGCGGTATTGTCGAACGGTGATGAAAACATCACAATGCCAAGTTTGCGGGCTCTATCAAACAGCGCTGGATGCCATTCCCATGGCGTGCAAGCTTCTTCATAAAGTTGATAAAGGCTTTTCCCAGCCCATTTCCCAGATGTAATCTGGAATTCTGGGCGCGTAGAGTTGAGGGTTATAGTATCAGCGGTATAAGTCTGAATTTTGACCGCATCGGCACCAGTTTTTGCTGCTAAATCAATTAGCCTAAGCGCAGTATCTAGATTTCCATTATGGTTGGCTGACAACTCCGAAATTAAGTATGGTGGAAATTCAGGCCCTATGTCCCGACCGTCAATTTGAAAACTTTTGTTGTTCATTTAGACTTCCCCAAGTTTAGCTTCATGTTCAATCTAACGGTCTGGATAGCCAGCGCATGGAATTAATTGCTAATCTGTATATACCAAAAGTTTCTGATCCAATCCTGTACTGCTGCTCTAAAAAACCCTCTTCAACAAATCCAAACTTTTTATGAAGCCCTAAGACTGCTTTGTTGAATTCCAAAACTTCGCAATACAACTTGTTGAGTCCAAGAGTGCTAAAACAGTAGTCCAGAGCAAGAACTTCCATTTTCGTACCGGTCCCTTTCTGAGCTGCAGGCGCAGAATAAAATGCCCAAAACGCAGTCTTATGAATTTTATCAATAGAATTAAAAGATACGAAACCTAAAGGTTTTGAATCATTTTCATAAATAAGGTACTTACAGTCTTCGGATTTTTGATATTTTTCCCACCACTTCAAATGCTCTTTAATTGTTATTTCATGCTGAGAATACATATTTTTTCGTACTTTGGGCGAATTACGCCATTCGAGAATTAATGACAGATCATTCAAATGTAAATCTCTCAAGTATCCAATATCTTCTGAAGAAGGGACATTCATTTTACGAATTACTTTCTATTATAGTAACGCAGCGTCTGCAGCCCAAACCGTCTATAATATCAATCGGACTTTGAAGGAAATCGCTAAAAGGGTCGGTGCAATTAATCTTGCTAAGAAAATCATTGAGTCGGTACTGCCAGCCATCAACGCGAATGTCCCCTAGTTGAATGGCCAATTTGGTGGTTTCCATCGCGGCAGCAGCCGCAACTTGATTATCTGCTAGGGTCAAAAACAAGCTTGGAAGGCCAAGACATAAGCGCTCCCATGCTGTACCTCCTGCAGCGCCAATAGCTAGATCTGCGTTCAACATTAAAGACCCCATGTCAGTCGAGTCTACGATAACTTTTGTGGGTATTGGAAGCAATTTCGATAGGTTGTGAATTTTGTTCAACCAAGGAGATTTGCTCCCTATTACCACTGTGATGGAGCCTTTAGAAGGCAAGTTACTTGCTGCCAGTACTTCAAGTACTTTAGAAGTTGCGTCTGCTTGGTCTATACCGCCCATAGTTATAAGAATATTATGTAGCAGCCTCTTGTTTCGCCTGGAGAGGCTATAACTGCGCAGGCGCTGAAACTCAGGACGTAGCAGAGTGAAAGTAGGGCCGATAAGACGTTTGCACTGAGCTGGAACAAGGCCGTCATAATCTGTCGCGGTACGCCCTAAGTTTTGGTCTAATAATAGATTACAGTGGTGCGTTCGATCGGCTAGGTCGTCGATAACCAATAGCTTTGCCCCATGTGGGGTGGTAGCTTTTTCCCATTTTTTATCCAAAGCATAATGATCAATAACTAACCAATCAGTATGGATTATGTTAGCAAGCGTTTGTTCTGAATCTAACCTCCATGGGACCTCTGCCCACATTGCATGCGGAACATTTTGATCATTAAATTGTAAATCAGTTTTAGAACTAGGACAAGGCAACATTCTCAAATCAAATTTTTCTGCGATTATTCTTTGAGCCAAATGTCCTTCAAGGTTGCGACAAATAAATAAGCAATTATGTCCACGGCTGCGTAACTCTATAGCTAAGGTTAGACATCTCATCACATGCCCTGCCCCAATTTTTAGGGATGAATCTGTACGGAATGTAACTTTCACTGGTTTAATACTCTAAACAACGCTTCTGCTCTAATCCAATCTTCAGGAGTATCAATGTCAACAACGCGGGTTGATGGAAGAATTACACCGTGGGCGCCAACTCCAAAAACTGGAATATTTGATGTCCAAGTTGATGCTAAAGCCCAGTAAAATTGGCCTGCGTCGTGCCATGTGCTTTGCAGATCTTGGCTACGTGCATGCATGTTTTCAGGATGTACCATCGTTATTTTACCATTGTGATCTCTTTTCAACGCCCGTTGAATTGGATAATCAAACTGTGTCACAGCAATTGTATAGGTGGCTTTAGAGTTCAGAAGCCGCAAGCCTTCTGCGAGATCGTTTGTCTGGATAAAAGGAGCAGTAGCGTACAAGCAGCAAATTGGAATTGCGTCGGCGATACCCAAGGCTCCCACCGCATGGGCGATGACCGGTAGGGTGGCTGTGTAATCATTGGAAAGCTCTTTTGGCCGCATGAAAGGAACTTCGGCGCCCGCGGCGCGAGCTATTTCCGCTATTTCATGATCATCAGTGGAGACCACGACTTTATCGAACAATCCACAATCATGAGCGGCTGCTATTGACCATGCAATCATCGGTTTGCCATGAAAGAGGTTAATATTTTTACGAGGGATTCGCTTCGATCCTCCGCGGGCAGGTATCACGCAAACGTTCATTCGTTAACCTTTAAGGCATGGGTTAAAACCATGACTACTCGTTGCTGGTCTTCATCGCTCATACCTGCATAAAGAGGGATCGAAATAGCTTCTGCGTAATATGATTCCGCTTCAGGGAACTGGCCATAGTTAAATTCCATAGCCTGATAATATGGGTGTGTGTGAATCGGTATATAGTGCAAATTTACGCCAATACCTGCTGTGCGCATGTGCTTAAAGACGGAAGCGTGGATGTTGGCAGCTACGCGCACGACATATAGATGCCATGAGGAGGCATTTCCAGGGTTTTGAAAGGGTAACTGCAGTGGTAAACTCGATAATAGGGCGTTATATTGTGAAGCCAGCGCACGACGACGCTCCACGAATTGGTCCAAGCGCTTTAACTGAGATAAGCCAAGCGCAGCTTGAATCTCAGTCATACGGTAATTGTAACCCAATGAGATTTGTTGATAGTACCATTGGCCGTCCGGCTCATGGCTCATTTCGCTAGGTTCACGTGTAATACCGTGGTTTCGCGCAAGTTCCATTCTTCGAGCTAGCCCTTTGTCTTGGGTTGTCGCCATTCCTCCTTCGCAGGTTGTAATTATTTTTACTGGATGAAAAGAGAATATGGTAATGTCTGAATATTTACAGTTACCAACTGGACCACCTTGGTGTGTTGCCCCAATGGAATGGCTAGCGTCCTCAATAATTTTTACACCATACACAAGAGCTAATTTTGCGATCGCATTCATATCTGCAGATTGGCCACAAAGGTGGACTGGAACTATCACCTTTGGCAACCTGCCGTTATCTTTTGCTGCTCGCAGCTTAGTTTCCAGTGCTGATGTGCACATGGTATAGGTGGCCGGATCAATATCAACAAAATCAACTTGAGCACCACAATAAATAGCGCAATTTGCCGAAGCTACGAAAGTATTGGGAACCGTCCACAACCAATCCCCAGGGCCGAGTTCTAATGCCATACAAGCCACATGAAGCGCGGATGTGGCTGAATTTACCGCAACGGCATATTTTGCTCCTACAGTTTGTGCTATAGCACATTCAAAAGCAGGCACTTGGGGGCCCTGTGTTAGAAATTCTGATCGCAATGTTTGTATAACTGCGTTGATATCTTCATCTGTAATATCTTGACGTCCATAAGGTATGAAGTTTTCTGCCATAACTTGCCTCTTGATTTTTATTTCACTTTCTTCTGGGCTAGAAGCCTACTGTATATGTATTTTGAGTTGTTCAAGTTATTTTCAATAATTTAGACGATAGAACGCGTTTAGCTCCAATTCCTATTGAGGATGCTGGCTAAAACTACGCATTAATATGTTGCGGTCACAATCCTATTTACTTCGCAAGCTGCAATTTACAGCACAATAATTATAGAAATTAAATAGCCCCAATTTTATTTTTATTGGCTGTGATCCATGCGCGCAGGTCTGCGGGGGCCATCCACATCGGATTACTGTCTGAACAATAAGAGAAATCGTCAGAAACCTTTAAGCCATCTTTTATGCGAGCGGGGCTACTAGACCAGTTATTAATTGCCGGTAGAATTTTAAAATGTTGTCGATATTCATATGTATGGGGCGCGTCTTCTGGCCCGATCATCTGCTCGTGGAGCTTCTCACCGGGGCGGATGCCGATAATTTCTTGTTGCGCATTCGGAGCGATTACTGTGGCCAAGTCAATTACCTTCATTGACGGTATTTTCTTTACGTAGATTTCGCCTCCCTCCATGTCTTCTAGGGCATGCCACACAAGCTTTACCGCATCTTCAAGGCTAATCATAAAGCGTGTCATGCGTGGATCTGTAATTGGTAGTAGATTATTTTTCACAAGCGACATAAAAAATGGGATTACTGATCCGCGAGAGCCCATGACATTACCATAGCGGACGATTGACATTCTTGTTCCATGCTCTCGGGAATAAGAATTAGAAGCGATGAATAGTTTGTCTGAAGCTAGTTTTGTGGCACCGTAAAGATTTACCGGAGATGACGCCTTATCTGTAGACAAAGCTATGACTCGTTTTACGCCACAATCGATTGCAGCATCTATTACATTCATTGCGCCGTTAATGTTTGTCTTGACGCATTCAAATGGATTGTATTCCGCAGTCGGAACTATTTTGGTTGCGGCAGCATGGACTACATAATCTACTCCACTAAATGCTCTATGCAGCCGCTCTTTGTCACGTACGTCGCCGATGAAAAAGCGTACGCGGGGGTCAGCTTTATATAATTTTGCCATTTCCCATTGCTTCATCTCATCCCGAGATAAGATTATAATCTTTTTAGGATTATAGCGCTCTAACGTAAGGGGTATAAATGAATGTCCAAAAGACCCTGTTCCTCCGGTTACGAGAATAGTTGAATTTGCAAGCATTTCATTACCCAAATTGAAGTCAGCCCAAACCGGCATTGAATTTTGATACATCTTAGTTAACGTATTTTCAATACAGCGAGTATTAAATACATATATTGTAAATTTAATATTGCCGCTGAAGGTTTTCACCTCATTAATTGAGTCCAAAAGTTAGATTGTTTATCCCCGTTTTTTTTTAATAGGAAAATTCTCAGATCAGATGTTCTTAAATTTAAAATTACGTTAAAGTTGATGTGGTCTCAAACTAAGCTTGTGCTCCTAAAATGCTCCATATTTTACGAATATAAAACGTGTTATTTTACTGTGTCGTGAGTTATGCAATTTAATACCTTCAGGCCTTCTTAACTCCAAACCGTCCAAGTATTTAATCTGTGTCAGATATAGTGCTACAAAGCTTTTTATTTGAAGTATTATTGATTGCAAATAAGGCACTAAAAATGATGCAGTTAAGGTACCTTCCGTTCAAATTGGTTGCTGAGCAACGCGCTTAAAAAATTCCTCAGCCTGATCCGCGATGTGAAAAATGCTTACTTCTTTAGCGGCTTTCTTAAATGCTTTATTAATTGAAGCCCTAAGGGGGTAATTTGCTATTAATCTATCTAGTTGTCGCTCAAACGAGCCGGGCTCATCATTAAAAAATAGAATATGGTCGTTGCCGGCTTCTCTCACCGAAGCTTGGTTACTATGAGCCAGAGCTGGGGTGCCTGAAGCAAAAGCATTCGCAATTTTTACATTTGATTTGTAACGGTTAGCCATAAAACTGCCGTGAAGCCCTCCTCTGGCCAAAACAACTATGTCGACATCGGCTAATCGCCGAGGATTTATGACAAATTCCAAACCCTTTCTTTCACAAATATTTTCGAACCGTTGTTTCCAGGGCCCCAGAAATGGCCCGCCCTCATAACCTAGTTTGAGAACTGATTGGCGAATTGGGTTGACGTCTATGGATGGGCGGTGATGGTGATATATGGTGGTTGGGTTTGGGACCAGCATGTTGAGGTCATCATACATTGCTATATTAGGAAAAATGTACCCGTTGGCGTTTATGTTTTTCCATTTTTTTTTAAAGAGCCATCGGGCTAAATTTTTGTTTCCGAAGATGATATCGTGGAAGGGTTGTTGCCATGAGTCAACAATATCAAAAACAATTGGTTTCCCTGCTTTTTGAATTTTTTTAAGTAGGATGTGGTCTATTTTTTTGACTATACAAAAAATATCAAAATCATCAACGTTAACGCTTCTATTGCAATCGATTGCTTCCCAATTTGATCGCATTTGCGCCATTTGGCGACCTCTTATTTCCCACGACCCTGCACGGGAGCGACTGCAAAAGCAAACTCGTATTGGTGAACTTTTTGTTTTGTATTTTTGTAAGAATTCTAATTCATTAGACATTTACTAGGTTAGCCTCTGTGAATATCTCTGAAGCTGATGCAAAATATTGCATGGTTCGTCAAGTTGGAAGTTGAAAAGCTAACCTTAAAACTTTGGTGTTGCAATTTTTTAATGATTTATTTTCTGGGTTTGATTTCATGTTGATTTCGCAAATTTTTTGAGTTGTAAATAAATAGTGTCCCACGAAGACCGATGATTAAGATGGTTCAAATCTAAATTTTTAATTTTTAACCAATTGACTATATGCAGACTGTACTTCTAAAATTATTTAACTAAAGATCTGGTGGCCTCAGCATGAGACAAAAAAATTCAACAGGTCCATTTTTTTAAAAACTTATAGGTTATGGTTTATAATGCTTTTGACCTTATATCTTTTTTTCGCACAATTTTCTCTCCCGTTATGGCGTTTTTTTTTGAAAATTCGGGTAAACGCACTTAAAGAGGATGGACGCCGATACAGAGAAAAATTAGGAGAAATTAGTGTAGACCGTCCCGCGGGAATTGTGCTGTGGTTTCATGCATTGAGTGTGGGCGAATGTTTAGCGTTAATGTCACTGCTGCGCAGATTGGGGCTCTTGATGCCTGATGCTCATTTTGTGCTGACAACAAACACTCTAACATCGCTTAGAGCAATCGAGAAAATTGGGTTGCCTCCGAGGGTAATTCACCAATTTCTTCCAGCAGACTCACGACAGCCAGTCCATTCTTTTCTAAATCATTGGAAGCCATCCTTGGTTGCTGTCGCTGAGTTAGACCTTTGGCCTTATGTTTTAACCCAAGTTAAAAGGCGGTCTATACCACTGGTATTAATTAACGGCCGCGTTACAGATAGAACTTATAAAAAACATTTTGAAAAAAACAAATTCATCCGATCGGTGTTATGTTTATTTGATTTATATTTGATCCAAGATCACGTTTCTACAAAAAGGATTATTAAGCTGGGAGCACCACCGCAATTTGTAAAAATGGTAGGGCCCTTAAAAGTAGGTGCCGACCCTTTGCCAGATTTCCCCAAGGAGCGAATGGAGTTTGAAACATCCGTGCACTCGAGACCCATTTGGCTCGCTGCATCAACACATTTGAGCGAAGAAATAGACATATTCGAAGCTCATAAAATGGCACGGGAATTACTCCCTGATTTACTTTTAATTATAGTACCTCGAAACATTGAGGGCGTGAGTTTTACTCAAACAAATGCACAAGAAAAATTCTCTAATATTGTCATCCGTAGTTCTGGGAACATTCCTAATGCTGACACTGAAGTCTATATCGCTGATACCTTAGGTGAGATGGGATTATGGCTCAGAGTTTCCCAACTGACCTTTATTGGCCATTCTATGGCTGTACCGGGGCAAAATTTAACTGGTAAAAATCCTTTTGAAGCCCTTGCTTTAGATCAATTAGTTTTACACGGTCCAAATTTTAAAAATTTTGATGAAATCTATTCGATGTTATTGAAACGAAAGGCCAGTAAATGTATACTGACCACGGCTGATTTGGCTCAAAATATTGTTTATGCGATTAAAAATTCAGATTTTAAAAAAGATTATATACTGACGGCAAGGGCGATAAGACGTGAGGGAGAAAAGTCAATTGAGCAAACTGCTGAGATTTTGATGATGAGAGCATTGAAATCTCCCCCTTAGGTAGTGACCTATTCGGTGAAATAACCTAAGGGAAAAAGTATGTAATGGATGGAGAACTATGATGGCGCCTTTAAGAGTGTATATTGGGTGGGATTCTCGAGAGGATTTAGCGTTTCAAGTTGCACGCCAATCCCTGCTACGCCACGCCTCAATTCCGGTGGATGTAATTCCTATAAAGGTCAATGAGTTGATTGAAATGGGCGTGTACACCCGCGAAAAAGATCCGCTAGCTTCAACAGAATTTACCTACTCGCGCTTTTTTACTCCCATGTTGGCTGGATTTGATGGTTGGGCTATCTTCTGTGATTGTGATTTTTTGTTTTTTGATGATGTGAAGAATTTGCTCCAATACCAAGATCCTAATTATGCTGTCTGTTGCGTTAAGCATGATTACACGCCCAAAGATTCGATTAAGATGGATGGTCAAGTTCAAACTAATTATCCACGGAAAAACTGGTCATCAATGATGATGTTTAATTGTAATCATAGATCTGTTAAAAAACTAACCGAGAATATTGTTAATAATGAAACTGGAGCCTACCTACATCGAATGGAATGGGCAAAAGATTCTGAAATAGGTTCGATTCCTACGCGGTGGAATTGGCTTGAAGGTTGGAATGCAAAGCCTGACGATGGCTATCCTTCTGCCGTTCATTATACACGGGGTGGGCCTTGGTTTGAGAACTGGCAGAGTGTAGACTATGCAACTGAATGGCACAGTGAGGCCAGAAAATACAAAAGCAGTGTTGTTCCATAGCCTTTAAATTTAATATTGGCCGAATAAAATTATGAAGGGGGCATGAAGCAAATGTTCTTTACCTTGTTGATAAGAGAGTTTTATTTAGAAGTTATTAAATAGATTTTGATGGCCAAATGTCAATTGTTTCGTTGCTATTTTGAGGCGACTATTCTAATTATAACTTTATAATATCAAGGGATTGTTGTGGATGAAGCATGATTTTTACATGCCAAAGCACGTTAGCCAGAAACGGCACTCGGCTTGGTTTGGGCACATTCCATTTGCTCATGAATTTATTAGGTTGATAAGGCCTAATATATTTGTTGAGTTAGGCACTCATAATGGCGGCAGTTATTTCTCTTTTTGTGATAGCGTAAAAACATATAATCTCCCCACAAGTTGTTATGCAATTGATACATGGGAAGGGGAAGAGCATGCTGGACGCTACGGGGAATCTGTTTTCGAATTTGTTCAAAAATATAATGATAATAACTTCAAACCGTTTTCTAATCTTATTAGAAAACGGTTTGAAGATGCATTGCAGCAGTTCGAAGATAACTCAATCGATCTAATACATATTGATGGGTTCCATAGTTATGAAGCTGTTTTAAATGACTACGAGACATGGAAGCCAAAAATGGACAATAATGGCGTAATGTTATTTCATGACACTTGCGTCGAACGTAAAGGTTACGGAGTAAAGAAATTCTGGAGCGAACTTGAATCTCAGTATCCTAGCCAATGCTATAATTTCCACCATAGTCACGGTTTAGGAGTTTTTTCACTGAATGCCAGTACGCAAGTTAATGATTTACTTGGATTTGAAGCTGGTCAAGAAAGTTTGCTTCGGGCCCATTATGAAGCCCGGGCCAAGAAATTAAGACGAATCTTTAAACTTGCGCCCAAATTTGTAAGAAATTTTTTTTAATAGCACCTACGGTAGCGTGATTTTAAAGAGTATCTTGCTACTTTGGTCCCGAAAGAGTGGTGAGACGATTGTAATTGATACGGCTTTTCAAGGCTGAATCAATAATGTGAAGCCCCTTTGATTTAGTTAACGCCTAAAACCTAATTTAGTTTTAGACTGTTCTTATCATGCTGACGCAATAGGCTGTTGGGCTGTGCAGGGGCTCAGAAATTATGTGCGTGATAATTATGCTTTGGGGCTATAAAATATTTTGATTAAGCAGGCATAATTCCAATGCCCTGACCATTTTTGATGTTATCCACGCTTTGCAAACCCGCGCAATGGGGGCTGCGGTTTTGGGTGAGCGTCATAGTGATATCTCTGCCTAACCTGAAAATCGATTGATCTTAGTAATTGTGAAAGTTTAATTATTTTCTTAAATTAACAAAATTAAAAATCAATAAGGTCAAATATTTAAAAATGATCTTTCAAGGATAAGGTGAGCAGAGCCTTAATGCCCATACAGGTTTTATCAGCAGCTCCAGCCTTGTTATTAATAAAGTTTGTGGCCGCGGCTGACATTTGAGCCAAAGAACCTGAATTCAACATTAAAGCAGTGATGCGAGTTTCTAGAGCCTTGGCATCTGGAAGGATTTCTAGTGCGCCGTCGATGGCGGCTGGACTTGCTGCAAATGCCACACCATATATCGATGGACCCATGACAATTGGCTTTCCCAAAGCCATTGGCTCCACGACATTATGGCCACCGTGATCGACGAGGCTTGCCCCGACGAAAACCAAATCAGCAAGGGGGTAATACACATTCATTTCGCCTATACTATCTCCAAGCAGCACTTGTGCATTGGTGGGTGTACCATCAATTAGGCTGCCCATAGAAGATCGTTTTTGTACAGTTACACCTTTTGCCGTAAGCGCATCTTCCACCGCTCTGAAGCGCTGTGGGCTGCGCGGTACCCAGACAACACGAAGGCCAGGATCCGCCGAAATAAGTCTGACAACCATCGGGAGCAGGAGGCGCTCTTCAGCTCGAACCGAAGAAGCAATCATTAATATGCGTTGCGCTCCAATCAATTTAGAATGCAATTTTTTACTCAGATTTAGTTGAGCAGGATCGATTAATTGATCGAATTTCAGCTCTCCGACAACTGATACGTTTTCGGGTTTCACACCTATACTCAAATATCTGCTGCGGTATTCATCGGTTCTGGTGAAAATGTGGTTAAAAATTTGATATAAATTATTAAGTCTACGTCGTAAGTAGTCTTTTTTGTCTGTAGATCGGTCTAGTAAATTACCATTTGCCATAGTTACCAAAACCCCCTTCCGGGCGGTTTCAATTAACATTGCAGGCCAAATTTCGATTTCCATGACGACTAAGGCTAGCGGCTTTGATCTTTGTAAAAAAATTCTAACAGCCCAAAAAAAATCTAAAGGCACGTAGCATTGGGTAACACCACTATCTAGACCAAAAATGCGTGCACCCTCTGCAAGGCCAGCAGGTGACTGGTGGGTCAACAAAACCTTGAAACCTTCTGATCTAAGGCGATATATCAGGGGGCTTACGGCGCGAGTTTCTCCTAGGGAAGCTGCATAAACCCATATTGCGCCCTTTTGGCCAACTGGACCAAAGCCTATTCGATGTTTAAGGTTTTTTAAGTGTGCAGGCTCTTTTCGAGAACGAAAAATCAAAAGTAAAATAATAAGTGGGATTAACATGTGTGCGATAATTTGTTCAATAACATAAAACGTTTTGGTTGAAAATTGTAAGTCCTTTAAGGGAGATGTTTTCTGCTGTAATTTCATAGATACTCCCTACTAGCTCCAACTAAATTTACATATAGCGAACTTTATAAAAACTAGGTTTTTGTAACAAATATAATCAATGATTGAAGCCCACTGTGAATAGTAATTTCATATGTCAGCTTGATTTTTTAAAAACTAGAAGTGTTTTTAATAGGCGCTTCTAGATAGTAGAAGTTGGACCTTATTACATTGCTAAGCATATCTCTAATTCGTAGATAGTTCAGGGGGGGCTGGTATCGTGGCTAAGACTTCGCCATTATGTATGTGTAATTTGGGAGTTGAATGATGCGTGTAATCCTCGTGGCCGTTGCTTTTCTGAGCTTTGCTCAAATAGCGACTGCACAACAGATAACTGATGAACAGGTCAAGCAATTGGCTCTCGAGGCGATTTTGGAAAATCCACAGATCATCATGCAAGCGGTGGCCATCCTAGAACAGCGGGATCGTGAGCGCGCAGCCTCGGGTGCCAACACAGTGCGTTTGCAGCTTGAGCAAGATTCAAACTCTCCCAATCTTGGCAATCCAGATGGTGATGTCACGGTGATTGAGTTTTTCGATTACAACTGTCCCTATTGCCGTAGCGCTGGACGAACCGTCCAAGAGTTGCTGGCCGCAGACGCCAATGTGCGGGTGATTTATCGTGAGTGGCCGATCCTGGGTGAAGACAGTGTTTTTGCATCTCGTGCCGCATTGGCCGCAAGAACGCAGGGCAAATATGAAGAGTTCCATTGGGCGCTTATGAATGGTGAAGGCCGCGCCTCCGAAGCCAGTATTCTAAAACTTGCGAGGGACTTGGGCTTGGATGTCGCGAAATTGCAGGCAGATATGACCAGTCCCGCCGTCGAGGCACATATTGCACAAAGCAGTGCTTTGGCCAGCATGCTTGGCTTCACGGGTACGCCGGCCTTTATTGTTGGGGATCGTACCGCTCCGGGCATGTTAAGCACAGATGAAATGACCACCATGGTGGCAGAGGCGCGTGCCGAGAAGTGAATAGCGCTGCCATATCAGGCTTGCAGACGTGGCATGTCGTTTTTGGGATGGACCTGTAGCTTGCAAACGCGCCACATCAGATCGAATTGGTTTGATGGAGATCCGCGATGACAGCCCCAAATATTCTACTGATCATGGCCGATCAACTGGCGCCTCATTTCACCGGCGCCTATGGTCACAAGGTTGTGAAAACTCCGCATTTGGACGCTTTGGCGGACCGTGGGATGCGGTTTGATGCGGCCTATTGTAACAGTCCTTTGTGCGCGCCGTCACGGTTTTCGTTCATGTCGGGGCAGATGGTCAGTAAGATCGGCGCCTATGACAACGCGTCGGAATTCCCAGCCTCAATTCCAACCTTCGCCCATTACCTAAAGTCATTGAATTATAGCACCTGCCTCTCTGGTAAAATGCATTTTGTTGGACCCGACCAAATGCATGGCTTTGAAAGCCGTGTCACCACTGATATCTATCCCTCTGATTTTGCTTGGACACCAAATTGGGAACAAGCTAATGAGAGGATTGATAAATGGTATCACAATATGCAAACGGTCAAGGAAAGTGGCATGACCATGGCCAGCTTTCAAATTGATTATGATGACGAGGTTGAATTTGCAGCCAAGCGCAAGCTGTTTGACTATGCCCGTGATGGGACCAAGCCCTGGTGCATGGTGGCCTCATTCATCCACCCGCATGATCCCTATGTCGCTCGGCCAGAATGGTGGAACCTGTATAGCGATGATGACATCGACATGCCGCGCCACCCTGGGTATGCGACAGATCCCTTCGGAAAACGCGTTTTGGAGGGCATCGAGGCCAATTCAAAGCCCTTAACGGATGAAGAAATCCGCCGGGCGCGTCGGGCCTATTATGCCAATGTCAGTTATTTTGACAGTAAAATTGGAGCCCTGGTGCAAACTATCGAAGAGATGGGGCAGATGGATAATACCATCATCATCGTCACCGCTGATCATGGCGATATGCTGGGCGAGAAAGGCCTTTGGTATAAGATGAACTTCTTTGAACATGCGGCCCGGGTGCCGTTGATAATGGCCGGCCCCGGCGTGGCGCAGGGCCATACCACCAATGCATGTTCTCTGGTTGATTTGCTGCCCACCATGGTGGAGATCGGAGGCGGAAGCCCTGAGATGTTTGGCACGCCTGTTGACGGTCGATCTTTGATGGCTTTGGCGCGCGGTGAAGATGATGATTTTTCAGAAGCCATCGGGGAGTATTGTGCTGAGATGACTGGGCACCCGGTGTTGATGATCCGTCGTGGAGACATGAAATACATCCATTGCGACAGCGACCCGGCCCAGCTTTATGATGTATTAAATGATCCGTGGGAGCGCGAAAATCTTGCAGAAAATCCAGCCTATAAGCTGCTTGCGGAAAGCTTTGCCGAGGAAGTCGCGGAGCGATGGGACAGTGTGGCCTTGCGTCAAAAAATCATGGACACCCAAAAGAACCGCTTCGCTCTGAATGCCGCTATGCAGGCCGGGGCCTCAGAACATTGGGATTACAATCCGCCCTCAGATGCGGCGCATCAATATGTGCGCAATCACATGGATTGGACCGTGGTAGCGGATCGTTTCCGCTTTCCTACGGTGCGCTAACATGGGCGCGCTGGACAACCTGTACGGTGCGGCGCGCGCCTATTTGGCCAGTCGTCCAGATTGCGCGGCCTATATGCCCACGGTCACAAGTGCTTCTGTGCCGCACAACCGGGCGGGATGAGCTTTGCACAATCGTGGTTCAGCGTATGGATTGTGTGGCCAAAACGGCTTGTCCGGCAACATAGCCTCTTGTGGATCAGCTGCTCTCTGCGCGCGATGCTGTGGCTTGGTTTCAGGTCTATAAGCCAGCCGATTTGGTGTGCAAAGGTAATATTGACCGCACGGCGGTGGGCTTGCTTGCGGGACCAGGCGTGACCTTTGACTCGGAGCATGAGCGCATGGAATTTTATTTCCTACGCGACGAGGCTGAATACGCGCCTCATGCCCACGCGCCGCGCAACATTTACGCCATTCTGTCTGGGACTGTTCGATATTGGAATGAGGTCTCAGGGTGGAGCGCCTATGGCTCGGACGATGTGATCCACACGCCCGAGCAAAGCTGGCACGCGATGACCACCTGCAATGAGCCTGTGCTGATCCTCTGGGCTTGGATTGGGGGAGATCACAATTTAGTGCCGATTTTGCGGGAAGAATTTGAAGGTTTTATTCCTGATAGAGTAAAATATTTAGCATATTTGTTTCCAACAAAAAACCCCCGCGCAAGGTGCGGGGGGTTTCTTTTGGGCAAGACCCTGAGTTTTTAGTCGTCCTGTGGCAAAGCCAAGTTCAATACGACAGCCAGCAAAGCGGTTGGTGCAACCGCAGATGTAGCCAGTGTTTTCCAGATGCCTGGCAAATACTGAACAGCGCTGGGCACCAAGTTAAGGCCGAGACCAACGGCCAAGGACACAGAAATGATGATCATGTTGCGACGTGACATTTTCACTTCAGTCAACATATTCATTCCGGCTGCGGCCACCATACCGAACATCACGATCACACCACCGCCCAAAACAGGCAAAGGCATAGATGAGATCACAGCACCAATTTTTGGGATCAACCCACAAATAATTAAGATCACACCAGCAATGGTGACAACGTGGCGTGACATGATACCTGTCATACCAACAATACCGACATTTTGGCTGAATGAGGTGTTTGGCAAGCCACCAAAGACCGCAGCAACAGCAGTGCCCAAACCGTCGGCGTAGGTTGCACCGGCGACTTCGTCGTCGGTTGCGTCGCGACCCGCGCCTGCTTTGGTTGTGGCTGTTGTGTCGCCTACAGTTTCAATTGCGGAGACAACTGAGACCAACGTCACACCAATTACAGCGCCAAGGCTGAATTCGAAGCCAAAGGGCATAACGGTTGGAACCTGAAACCATGAAGCTTTTGCAACGCCACCGAAGCTAACCATACCCATTAAGACTGCCACGAGATAACCGGCAACAAGGCCAATCAATATCGCTGAATTCGAAACTAGACCTTTGGTTAGGAATTTGCAGGCTAAAGACACAACCACAACTGTCAAAGCAACGGTCCAATGCATCAAGGAGCCAAAACTCTCAGCTGCCATTTGGAAATCAGCTGCACCACCAGCTGCGTATTTGATCGCAACTGGGATAAGGTACAGACCAATAGCCAAAATGACTAAGCCTGTGACCAGCGGTGGAAACATAAAACGTAGTTTTTGGATCACGCTGCCAAGCGCAAAGTGAACGACACCAGCAATTAGACAGGCGGTGAGTGCGACGCTCAGACCCTGGGTTGCGGCAACACCGGCCAGAACGCCAACAAATGCAAAGCTTGTACCTTGCATAATTGGTAAACGGGCGCCAATTGGGCCCAAGCCAACGGTTTGAAATAATGTCGCAATACCTGCAAACAGCATGGCCATTTGAATAAGATAAACTTGCTCAGCCCCACCGAAGGCAAGACCGGCTGCGCCGGCTACGATGATGGATGGTGTCACGTTTGACGCAAACATCGCCAAAACATGCTGCAATCCCAATGGAATTGCTTGCCCCATAGGGGGCGTGGCATTTGGATTGCCATAATCAATATCAGACATTTCATTTCCCTTCGATTTTGCAACACCAGCACATGCTGATGCATTGCCCTTATTTTTCTGTGTCAAACAGGTACTGTGGTCGCGGGCCTACCAACCACATTATGAAGCAATTTATACAAGGAAATTAAGCCACGTCAAAGAAAGACTTGGATATGCGAGCGACTTGGGGCGGAGATGATATTGTTGGGGCTGTTTTTGATTGCCTGCGACCTCAGGGGCCGCATTTCCCAGCAAAATTTTAATCAAATATTAGAAAATTTGGGCGCATACGTGGATTATTAACACATGGGGCCAAATTATGGACGGTTTATCACAAAATACTTCATTTCTGACTGTTTCAGGTAGCATAATGGCAAGTGGCAATGTCAAGCTGCAGTCGGTGGGGCTGACCTCCCCCGGCCAATCTTTTTACTTTGAAGCAAGTGGCGGTGGGGATTGGTTGCGCACTGATGTGGTCAGACTGGCTGAAAAGCTGTTGCGCTCGGCCCAAGGATGGCGCGCACAGGGATTGGTTTTTATACGATTGTCCTAGGTTGAACTTTAAGGATTTCCAACTGGATAGCAATTCAGAAACCCAGCCAAAGGTCAGTGTCAGGCTCACCAAGGGTGGTGCGCAGGATCTGATGCGAAGCCTCGTTGCAGAGGCGGCAGTGCCCGCGTTGCAAGATGTGGTGCTACCGCTTCGTAATCTGTCTGCCTATCTGCACCCGATTGGCGATAGCTCCAACCGGACGCCTGGCACTCAGGCTTTGGAGCTGACCGTGCGGCGTATCGATGAGTTTTTGTTGATCTATAGTTGCCGCATTATGGATCATGGCCAATCCGACGTTATGACAATGCAAACTATAAGCTCACCAGCTAGGCCCTATGGCGTAGATTGCAGTGTCCATGTCGCAGGAACACTTGCCAATTCTACCTGGTGATTTAGAATGGTGTTATGTTTATAGATGCCCTGCAATATATCCGCCCCAGCCGGGCAATCTTCGGGCAAATGCGCGTGGGGAAACTGTCTGCCGTGCATATCACTGTTGGCTATCATGAAGATTTTCTCGGCGTCTT
>Ga0209502_10001470_pt1 | contig 21436 bp, 20 predicted proteins | sample ArcticOcean_MG_C_10_FD_187442 | JGI IMG/M metagenome (GOLD analysis project Ga0209502, IMG submission 187442) | Marine microbial communities from western Arctic Ocean - ArcticOcean_MG_CB11_90 (SPAdes) (version 2) | ecosystem: Environmental > Aquatic > Marine > Oceanic | place: Arctic Ocean... | reverse complement strand
GGCTTTATTGCTTGCAAAGTTAAAACAAAATGAAATTGATGAACAGCAAAGTTCAATTGCAAGTGAAAGAAAAATATTAGTTGGGACAGGTGATAGAAGTGAAAAAATTAGGACTTACAACTACCCTCAAGGACGAATCACCGATCATCGCATAAAGCTCACTCAACACAATCTAGATCAAGTCATGGATGGCGACATGATCTCTATTTGTCAGGCTCTTCTCACCGAGAATCAGCTGGCGCAGCTCTCGAACCTTGAAGATAATACATAATTGAATTTAAGTCTTAAATTTTACTTTGATCATGCCAAAAAGCTCAGTTTTGAGCACAAGGAGATAGTCAGAGACTTTGGTTATTTTTTAAACGCAATTGGTATTGCCAGAACTGCTATTGCTCTAAAGGATGATTTAGATATTTCTGAGCAGCAACTTGTATCAGTAGATAATTTTTTTACCAGTTATGTCAAGGGCATTCCACTTGATTATATTTTAAATGAATCATCATTTTTAGATTTTACATTTTATGTTGATTCTAGAGTGCTTATTCCCAGGCCTGAAACAGAGTTAATCGTCGAAAAAGTTATAGATTTCGCCTTAAATAAAAATGCTAATGTTTTAGATATAGGTACTGGCTCTGGTTGCATATCTATTTCCCTAGCGATGCTTCGGCCTGATTTAAAAATACTCGCATCAGATATTTCTTTAGATGCTCTTGATGTAGCAACAATTAACCTTCAAAATTATCAAGTTAAAAATGTACTTTTGATTCAATCTAACTGGCTATCGTATGCAAAAACCGAATCAGTAGATTTAGTGATTTCTAACCCACCTTATCTAAAACCAGACGACATTCACTTAGAAAATTTAATCCATGAACCACAATCTGCTTTAGTTTCTCCAAAAGGAATAAAAAGTTTTCTTAAAATTTCTCATCAAGCTTTTATTGCACTTAAACATGGTGGACGTATTATCTTTGAACATGGCTACTCTCAGAGACTTGAAGTAACTGAAATCTTAGAGGAGTGCGGATTTAAAAATATTGTTTCAGAGCCAGACTTGCAGGGGTTAGATAGGTTTATTTATGCTCAGAAATTATAAAAAAAATTTTATTATTGACCTACAAAGATGAGCTTTTTTAAAGGATTCGTATGATAAGATTTATGTTTTAAAAAGTATCTATTAAAGTCATTATAGTGATAATCATAATTACTTATAATTAAGATATGCAAAAGGGGAGAACGCAATGAAGGGCAATATGATGGAATGGGATCTCACAATCCCGCAAGCAATTTCTCATGCTGAGAAATATAATTTTGATGGTCAATTAATTTCAAGAGAGCTTGATGGCTCTATTAAAAAAACAACATATGGCGAGTCAATACAGCGGTCCAAAAAACTTGCAAATGCTCTGAATAAATTAGGCATCACCCTTCATGACACGGTAGCAACCATTGCATGGAATAACAGCCGTCATTTTGAAACATATTTTGGTGTTTCAGGGATGGGCGCTATTTTGCATACTTTAAATCCAAGGTATTCACCAGCCCAATTGGTTTACATCCTAAATCACGCAGAAGATAAAGTTTTAATAATTGATCCAACGTTTATTCCTCTTGTAGAGGGAGTCCAAGACCAGCTAAATTTCTTAGAAACAATTATTATTGCTGCAGAAAAATCTGCTATTCCTGCGAATAATTTAAATAACGCTTGCAGCTATGATGATTTGCTTGAACAAGAATCAAGTGAATACCAATGGCCGGAGTTAAGTGAAGATACTTCATCTGCTTTATGTTATACCTCTGGGACTACTGGGAATCCTAAGGGTGTCCTCTATTCACATCGATCAACTATCCTGCATGCAATTTCCATTGCTGGAACCATGGGGTTTCATTCTTCAAGTGCAGTTTTACCAGTTGTGCCTATGTTTCACGTAAATGCTTGGGGCGTTCCATATTCTGCTCTAATCAATGGTTTTACATTGGTGCTGCCAGGACATGCACTCGATGGGGAGTCTTTATATGAGCTGGTACAACAAGAATCTGTAGACTGCCTTCTGGGTGTGCCAACGGTTTGGTTGGGATTGTTGCAATACCTAGAAGGTAAAGGATTAAAAATGGAATCTGTTGATCAAGTCCTTGTAGGGGGCTCTGCCGCTCCTTACGCAATGATTAAAGCTTTTGATGAGCAGCATGATGCATTTCTTACACACGGATGGGGGATGACAGAGATGAGCCCCTTGGGAACTATTAATACTCAAACTAAAAAAGCAATGAGCCTACCAACAGAAGAGAGATATCAACTTCAAACAAAGCAAGGCTATCCAATGTTTGGTGTGGAGATCAAGACTGTTGATGATGATGATAAAGAATTACCTAGAGATGGCGAGGCTAGTGGGGCATTAAAAGTTAAAGGCCCATGGATTATGCATACTTATTTTAAAGCAGAGGGACCGGCTGTAGATGACGAGGGCTGGTTTGATACTGGTGATGTTGCAACAATTCATCCAGATGGATGCATGCAAATTGTTGATAGGGCAAAAGATGTAATTAAAACAGGAGGGGAGTGGATTAGCTCTATAGATTTAGAAAATGCTGCCCTTACTCATGAAAATATATTAGAAGCATGCGTTGTGGGAGTCCCTCATCCAAAATGGGATGAAAGACCCTTACTGTTTTTAATTACAAAAGATGGCAATGAAATAGACAAACAAGAAATTAACGATTTTCTTTTAGAAAAGGTTGTAAAGTGGTGGCTTCCAGATGATATTATTTTTGTTAAAGAACTTCCACATGGCGCAACAGGCAAATTATTAAAAGTAGATTTAAGGGAAGAATATAAAGAACATTTAATGGAGAAATAATATGTTGCACATTGTAAAACCAGATGAAATTGAGTCAGTAATAGGAAAGGATTTAGGGGCATCCGATTGGATGGTCATTGATCAGGATAGAATCGATAAATTCGCAGATGCAACGATGGATCATCAATTTATTCACGTGGATCCAAAGCAGGCTGAGCCAATTTTTGGCTCTACAATTGCACATGGTTTTCTTTCTTTGTCTCTTGTTGCCGGTATATCTTTCGAGCAAGAGATTGGTATGGTGATTGAGGGCACAAAGATGGGATTAAATTATGGCTTAGATAAAGTGAGATTCTTAAGTCCCGTTCCAGTAAATTCAGAAGTTCGCATATTAACTAAATGCATTGATGTCACTGAGAAAAATCCTGGACAGTTTCTAGTTAAAAATGAAGTAAAAATGGAAATAAAGGGTGTTGATAAACCTGCATACATTGCAGAAACTCTCAGCTTATTTATTACTTAAGTTTCTCTTTAAGGATATCGTTAACAGACTTTGGGTTAGCCTTGCCTTCTGTTAACTTCATTACTTGGCCTACAAAAAAACCAAAAAGTTTTTCTTTGCCCCCAAGATAAGCTTCTACCTGAGATGGATTCTCTTTTATTACTGTGCTGATAATTTCTTCAATTGCTCCATCATCAGAAATTTGCTTCAATCCTTGAGATTCAATGATTTCGTCTGGCGAGGCCCCGCTTGCATACATTTCTTCAAAAATAGATTTTCCAATTTTTCCAGATATTGTTTGATCATCAATCCTATTAATCAGCATTGCAAGATTAGCTGGTGTTAATTTAGACTGATTAATCTCAATGGCATCTTTGTTAAGAAACGCTCCAATCTCACCAATCAACCAATTGGCTAATAAACCATAATTTTTAGTTTCTTTTGAAGACTGCTCAAAGAAATCAGCCATAATTTTTGATGATGCTAAAATTTGCGCATCATATTCAGACAGCCCAAAATCTTTTGCAAAACGTTTTTCTTTCTCTTTCGCCAATTCAGGAAAACTATCTTTAATATCTTGCATTTCTTTATCAGAAATAACCACTGGCAGGAGATCTGGCTCAGGAAAATACCTATAGTCATTAGCAAATTCTTTAGATCTCATGGGCCTTGTTTCGTCTTTGACGCTGTCATAGAGTCTAGTTTCTTGCGTAACCGTTTCTCCATTTTCTAATTGTTTGATTTGCCTTTTCACCTCAAAATTAATAGCTTTTTCAACAAAACGAAAAGAGTTAATATTCTTTATTTCTGTTCTGGTTCCTAGCTCAGGATCACCCACTTTTCTAACAGAGACATTTGCATCGCATCGAAGCGACCCTTGAGACATATTCCCGTCAGATACATCTAGATATGTCACTAATTGATGCATTGCTTTCATATATGCAACAGCCTCTTTAGCATTAGAGATTTCTGGCTCAGAAACAATTTCTAGAAGAGGTGTTCCTGCTCTATTAAGATCAATCGCAGAATAACCATCAAATTGATCATGAATGGACTTTCCTGCATCTTCTTCTAAATGCGCTCTTGTAATATTTACAGTCTTAATTCCTTCCTCAGTTTCAATATCTATTGTTCCACCCAAGACAATTGGCAGATCCATTTGAGTAATTTGGTAACCTTTTGGTAAGTCTGCATAAAAATAATTCTTACGATCAAAGATAGAGGTTTGATTAATTTTCGCCCCTACAGCCAAGCCAAAGCGGATAGCTTTATAAAATGCCTCCTTATTAACGGATGGCAATACCCCTGGTAGACCACAATCAATTAAATTCACATTAGTATTAGGACTTTTTCCAAATTCAGTAGAAGCTCTAGAAAAAAGCTTTGTTTTTGTTGATAGTTGAACGTGAGTCTCAATACCTATGACTGTTTCCCAGGCCATTAGAACTCCTCCATACTAGGTTTGTCGAGATGAAACGCAGAGTTCTGTTGAAAAATATGAGCCGCATTCAGAATTTGATCTTCTCTTAAAAAATTACCAATAAGCTGCAATCCTGCTGGCATAGAATTTACCTTTCCATGAGGTATAGATATTGCTGGCAATCCAGCTAAATTTGAAGAAATAGTAAAAAGATCTTCTAAGTATAGTTCAATAGGATTTTGTGCTCCCTTGCTCCCAAAGGCAAAAGCAGTTCCCGGTGACGTTGGCGTCATTATCAAATCAATAGATTCAAAGGCTAATTCAAAATCATTCTTTATTAATCTTCGTACTTGCTGTGCTTTTTTGTAATAAGCATCATAGTAACCAGCCGAAAGAGCATATGTTCCAATTAAAATTCTTCGTTTGACTTCATCTCCAAAACCTTCACTTCTAGATTTAATATAAAGATCATTAAGATCACCAGTGTTCTCGGCTCTGTGCCCAAAACGAACCCCATCAAATCTTGATAAATTCGACGAGCATTCTGCTGGAGCAATAGAGTAATACGTGGGAACTGACGCCGATATATTTGGTAGTGAGATTTCTACAAATTCTGCTCCCAGTGTTTCATAAAGTTTCTTAGAATCCTCAAAGCGATTTTGCACTTCAGAATCTAGGTCGCCCAAATTAAACTCTTTGACTATACCAATTTTCAAACCTTTGATGGGTTGATTGATTGAATGCAGCAAATCAGTGCTTTCTATGTCTAAAGAAGTGGTATCTTTCGAATCATGGCCTGACATTTCATTGAGTAATATTGCACAGTCTTCAGCTGACCTTGCTAGCGGACCAGCTTGGTCAAGACTAGAGGCAAAGGCAATCATTCCCCATCGAGACACTCTTCCATATGTTGGCTTTATGCCTGTAATTCCGCAATGAGCTGCTGGTTGACGAATAGAGCCACCAGTATCTGTTCCTGTTGCTGCTGGAACAATTCCTGCTGCAACTGCTGCAGCTGAGCCTCCTGAGCTACCACCAGGCACATACCCTTTTTTCCAAGGGTTATGAACATTACCAAAATAACTGGTTTCATTTGAAGAGCCCATCGCAAACTCATCCATATTTGTCTTTCCAATAGTAATTGAGCCCGCACTTTCGAGTTTCATAACAGCAGTTGCAGTATATGGAGGTATGAAATTAGATAGAATTTTTGAGGAGCAAGTTGTTCTAAGCCCCTCGGTGCAAAATAAATCTTTTTGCGCTAGAGGAATTCCTGATAAAACAGAATCAGTCTTATCAGCTTGATCAATTATCTTTGATTTTTCTATGCTCGCATCCTTGTTCATGGTCACAAAGCAGTTCAGCTCTTTAAGGTCTTCTGCTAGCTTATGAGTTTCGTTAGCTAATTCTTCACATGAGATTGCTTTTGTATCAAGCATATCTCTTAATTCTCGAATTGTTTTAAATTGAATGCTCATTCAACAACCCTAGGGACTAAAAAGTAGTCTTCATTCGAGGCTGCAGCATTTTGAAGAAATTTTTCTTTTTGATTATCAGAATTCTCAATATCTTCGTGCATAAAAGCAGTTTTTTCTAATGGACTATAAAGAGGCTGAATATTTTCAGTATTAAATGCTTGCAAGCCTCCAATCATCTCAATGATAGTTTCTAAATCACTTTCAATTTTTTGAGCTTTGTCCTCATCTATTTGTAGCCTGGCAAGATAGCAAATAGTTCTGACTGTTTCTTGGTCCATATGATATTATTCCTTGACGATGCGCAATGTTAAACTAAAAGCATCTTAAAATGAATTTACAAGGAATATCATAGTGGATTTCAATCTATTTAAAACTGTTCGAGGCTTATTTTCTAATGATTTATCAATAGATCTTGGTACGGCAAATACCCTCATATATACCAAAGATGTGGGTATTGTTCTGAATGAGCCATCTGTTGTGGCAATTCGTGAAAGCAGAGGCCAAAAAACAGTTGTAGCTGTTGGGCATGAAGCTAAGAAAATGTTGGGCAGGACTCCAGGAAATATTAAAGCTATTCGCCCATTATCCGAGGGAGTTATTGCAGACTTTCAAGTAACTGAAAAAATGCTTCAGCATTTTATAGCAAAGGTTCACGAGCAACGTTTTATTAAGCCTAGTCCAAGAGTTCTTGTTTGTGTGCCATGTCGCTCTACTCAAGTTGAAAGAAGAGCTATTAGAGAATCGGTTTTAGGGGCTGGTGCTAGAGATGTTAAGTTGATTGAAGAGCCCATGGCAGCTGCAATTGGCGCAGGCCTTCCTGTCGAAGAAGCAAATGGCAACATGGTTGTAGATATTGGAGGGGGAACATCTGAGATTGCCATCCTTTCTCTGAACGGAGTTGTTTATGCTGAGTCTGTAAAGATTGGTGGAGATCTTATGGATAGCTCTATCACGTCTTGGATTAGAAGAAATTATGGATGCGTAATAGGAGAATCTACTGCTGAAAAAATTAAACATACTATAGGATGCGCTTCACCAGATTCAGAGGATTTAGAAATGAATGTGACTGGTCGAAACTTAGCTGAAGGTATCCCAGAGACTTTTGTGCTAAAAAGTTCTCAAATATATGAGGCTATGAAAGATCCACTTTCAGGCATGGTTCGTGCAATAAGAAATGCATTAGAGTTATCGCCTCCAGAGTTAGCAGCTGATATTGCTGAAAGAGGAATTGTATTGACTGGAGGAGGCGCCTTAATGCGAGATTTAGATAAGCTGATTTCTGCATCCACTGGAATTCCAGTCATTTGTGCTGAAGATCCTTTAACTTGTGTTGCTCGCGGTGGCGGTAAAGCCCTTGAGCTTATTGATAAGTACAATATTGACCTACTTTCAACTGAGTAAGTAACTGAATATGGCGAGATCTACGCCTACATATACTCCCGCGGGCAAATATGTCCTAGGTGGAATTATTTCAGCAGTATTGCTGATTGCCGATTTAAATTATCAGACCTTTTCTGCTGCAAGAGGTTTGACTCAAGCTTCTGGAATATACACTCAATTAATTTTAGGAAATATTGTTGGATATACCTCTAAAATTACAGCTACCTTTAATGATAAAAAAGATTTGATAGCCACAAATCAAAAACTTAGAGATGAGTTATTGCGCAACCAGAACAAAATTTTTCTAGCTCAACAATTAGAACTTACCTCTAAAAATATTTTAGATGCTCAGGAACCACTTCAAGGTAACCTCGAGCAAGAGTCGATGCAATCCTTTAAAATCGCTTCCTTCGATTTAAAAAATTACCTATGCTGCTCTTCGCATACTTTATATTTACGTAATCCAAACAAACTTGATATTGCTGATAATCTTCCAGTATCCAATGGACACACTTTTATTGGCCAAACTTCTGGAAGAGACTTGAATCTTATCAAAGTTATTCTTTTGTCTGATGCCTCACATATTTTGCCAATTAAAATTAAAGATTTTTATTGTAATGCAGGGGGTGCCGGAAGACCTCTAGAGATTAAATGTATAGCGCCTAAAAACTCTGAATCATCCAATCTTGAAGTCAATGATCTTGCGTTGTCATCAGGGCTTGGTGGGGTCTTCCCTAACAATATTGTGATAGGCAAAATAAGCAGTATTATTGATAATAATCTCAAGGAGACAGAGATCCTTATTAGGCTAAACGGAAATCCATTGCAACAAAATTATTTTGGAATATTTCTAGGCTTATGAATTTTAATGGACACATCATTATATTGGCAAGTATCTTCCTTGGGTTTTGGCTCGATACAATCATCTCTTCATTTGATATAAGAACTCATATATTAATTCTAGAGAGCGCACCTTATCTCGCGGAGACATGTATTGGATTTCTAATCTTTTGTTATTGGATATACGCAATTCCAGAAAAGCTTCAAAGCTCTTCAGCCTTATTATACGGACTATTAATTGATCTTTGTTTCGGTGATGCAATCGGATTTCATATGTTATTTTTTGTTGCAATCTCATATGTAATTCATGTTTATGCATTGCGTTTTAGATTATTTTCATATTTCCAGCTAATTATTTTTTTTGCTGGCGCGGCAGTTTTTTATTTAGCGTGTAAGTACTTAATCTTTTCACCAATTAATTACTCATATTTATTATTGATTTTAAGCTTTTGTATTAATGCCCTGGCATGGCTGCCAATATATTTTGGAATGCGTTACATAAGAAGAAGACTGATTTAATTTTATTTAGATGAAAAAAATTATTATTCATTTTTTATTTGTAGCCTCATGCCTTAGCTGGGTTCTATTTTTTATTCTTAGTTTTATATTTTTTTCCCCCAATCAAACCTTACAAGTATTTAATAATTATTTACCTTCTTCTTATGATCTTCAATATTCAGAAGTAGTGAACAATGGCTCATTTCTAAATCCTATTCTTGAATTTTCAAACATCTCAATACAAATGAATGATGCACAGGTTTTTTCTGCAAAAAAATCACATTATGGATTTCTTATTTCTCCTGCCTTGATTATTGGAAAGGTAACTATGAGTCATCTTCACCTTGAAGAGGCAAATATTCTTCTGGCAGATTATTCTGCTCAAAAGGTGCCTAAATTAAAAATTAATTTAGATAAAAATATCTCGATTAGCTTTTATGACACCTCCCTTGTGCACCTGGGATCAGAGATCCTGATCAATGGTCAGTTAGATAGCCTGATCCCTGGTCTAGCAAATGGTCAGATTAATATTAATCATCATGGAAAAATTAGTAATTTCTCTATAGATTCTGATGGCGAAGACTCTAATTTTCTTATAAATCTCAATACACTTGATTGGTTAAAATTTTTTTCTAATGACTACCTATCTTTATCAAAAACCATGCAATTTGGTATCAATGCCATAGGTTCCTTGACCCCCAAAGGCAGTTCAATAAAAGGGTCTTTTAATTTAGAGGAAAGTAGCTTCAGTAGCCTCACTTTAAAAAAGAACTATGGCTCCTTTTTTTTTCAATCACAAGATGGGCTCTCTATCTTGTCATTAAAAAATTTTTTACACCCATTTGTTGATGAGCAATTCCCCATTAAATTTAATTCAAGAAATAATACCATTTCGATTCCGAATCTTTTCCTATCAAAAGCAGTGCTAGAGTTTCAAGACTCTCGATTCTCTAATATCGCTGTAAAAGATATTTTTGCTACCTTTAAAAACGAAGCAATTAAATATTCTGGAGAAATTATTGACTTAGATCTTTTAAATGTATATTTCCATGAGCTTTTAAATATCCAGGGATTTTTTGCTGGTACCAATAATAAGGTTCAATTTACTATTACACCCAGCCAATCATTTATTAAAAACAAAGATAGTGAACTCCATCCCGTTCAAATTACCGGAAAGGGCAGCCTCAGCGATTCTAGTTTTCACCTGGAAAGCAGGGTTGCTGAACTTGCAGGTTCCATTAACCTCAAATTGCATTTACCAATCAATCAAAGTGAGCCTCTAACCATTAGACTATCTGGGCAGAATATCTCAAAAAAGATAATTTTAGCCTCATTGCCTCAAAACCTTAAAAGCGTCTCTGAGTTTTTAGACAACAATACCGAATTAAGTATTCATAACAATATTTTTCTTGATTACACGGGCTCCACATCTAATCTGGATCTAAGCTTACTGCTTAAATTATCTTTTGATAGTTCTAGGATCACTATAAATGAGGGGCTTGATATCTCCGTTGAAAGGGGTCTTATTGAAATGAACAAAGATAAGTTATATCTTCATTTCTTACCTGGGTTTGTGAGTCAGATTCCATTCAGAGCATTGCATGGAAAGTTACAATTTTCTAACCAACATCTTCAATATCTTTCCCAGCATGAATTCCTGGGGAATGAAATATCCACATTGCTAAAAGATAGCTCATTATTAACTAACAATCTGCATGCAACAGTTTCAAGTAAGGGATTTTTTAATCAAATCTCTCAAAAACAATTTAATTCTTTATCCATTAAGACAAAAAGCTTCTCTATTCCGGTTTATCAATCCAATTTACTTGATCTTAAAGCTGGACAGCTTTTTGCAATAGACTTTGACAGGGTATATGGAAGACTGCCCTCGCAATTTTTAAATGAAGATTCCATTATTTTTCTACGGGGCAAAAATTTACTGGATAATTATGAACTAGATCTTCTGCTAGAGACGCCCCTTCAGCCTATAAAATTTATTCCTGACATGTCTATTTTTAAAGTTTCTGGGGAGGATGTTTTTTCTGCTATTTTGTCTATTACTAAAAATTCATCATCAGTTTTAAAGATTTTCTCAGAACTTAAGGGAGTAGAATTTAATTCCGAGCTACCATTTTTACAAAAATCAAAATCAAGCCTTCTACCAACAGATATTATTATTACTAATCTTTTAGATCCTGAAATCTTCATCAAGAATTCATTGGTAGAATTGAAAATAAATTCTTTTCAGGTTCCTGAGGGCTATATCGCTATTGGTAAAGAGATGCCAAAAAAATATAATTTTATCAAGAACGCTCAAGGCCTCAACTTTTACCTGGGCTTGGATAGTATAGCGCCAGATATTTTGAACAACCTAGCTCAGTCAAAAACTCTTGATAAGACTTTTAATATCAATAACTTCGTCTTTGATATTGGCACCTTAGAGATATTCAACAATCAATTTAGCGACATCAATGGCTCTCTCGTAATTAAAAATAGTGCACTTAAGGGAGTTATTAATGCAGATAAGCTTAATGGGACATTTGTAAAAGATGCCTCTGGCTTCTTAAGAATTGAGCTTGAAGATACCCATCTGCAAGATATAAATTTTTTAAAATCCTCAACAAGCTCCTCAGAGATAGAAACTATAAACGCAAGACTTAAAATTAAAAATTCTTCCATTCAGCAGCTTGAGATAAATTCTTTAGATGTCTATCTGCAAAAAAATAAGAATTTATTTACAATCAACAACATAAATCTTAGTTCAAATCTTATTTCGATCTCACCTCTTTCAAAAAATTCTAAAGCATATTTTTCTGTTGACAGTAAAAATGATATTTACAAGCTTAGAGGAAGCTATTTAGTGAAAGACTCTTTAAAAATACCGATACTCCAAAACTTTACTAAATTTTCCTACTTTAATGGAGATATTAATTTGCAATGGCAAAGTTTGAAAAGATTACAAGATATTGAAGGCACATTAAATTTTATTCTGAAAGATCTTGTTGTAACAAATCAAGTAACTAATTCTACTGCTTTGAATTTACTGGGGGTCTTAAATCTCAAAAATATCCTTGGAAAGGTAGCCAATTTAGATCTTTCCATAAATGAGTTCACTTCAACACAGTTGAACCGTGTCCAGGGTGATTTGGTCTTTGGTCGAGCAAGAGCTAGATTGGCTACACCTCTATTTATCGATACCAATGCTGCAAAAATGAAGTGGATTGGACAAATTAATAAAAATTCTTCAGGAGAGCTAAGTGCATTGGACCTAAACTTAGACCTTAGAGTGAGAATTGGGGAAAATATACCGTGGTACGCCGCTATTCTTGGCGGCATACCTGCTGTAGCAGGCTCAGCGATAATAAGTGAAATATTTGATGCTAATATCAATGAGCTATCAAACTATCAATACGAAGTGCTGGGAAGTATCAAGGCTCCAAAAATACAAAGAACAAACTAAGTCAAAAAAATAGCCGCTAAACCCAAGAATGAAAAAAATCCGATGACATCTGTAACTGTCGTAACAACAACGCTGCCCGCGATAGCAGGATCCTGATTAAATTTCCTCAAGACTATTGGTATTAAAATTCCAGCTATAGCAGAGCAGATAAGATTTATGACCATTGCTATCGAGATAAGCAGTGATATAACAATGTTGTTAAACCAAAAATAGGTAATTCCACCAACTAATACTGATAACACAAGCCCAGTTATAATTGATACAGCAATCTCTCGTTTAAATAACCAGTTGAGGTTTGTAGAGTTAATTTGCTGTAATGTAAGGCCTCGAATCATTATTGTTAATGTCTGGGTACCAGCGACACCACCCATGCTTGCTACTATTGGCATCAATATTGCCAAATATACAATTTGATCAATTGTTGCTTGGAATAAGCTAATGGTCATTGATGCAATAAATGCAGTCATTAAATTAATTGAAAGCCATAATACTCTTCCACGAGCAGCTCTTGCAGGAGCAGCAAATGTATCCTCAGCTATACCTGCCATACCAAGAAAATTTTGATCAGCATCCTCGAGAATGACATCCACCACATCATCAATGGTAATTCTCCCAATTAGGTTTAAGTTTTCATCAACCACGGGAGCTGATACCCAATCATTTTGCTCAAACAATCTTGCAACATCTTTGTCACCTAAATTAGCATCTAAAGGCTGCATTTCTGTTTCCATTAATTCTCTTGTATTTAGAGAGGGTTCAGAAACAAGAATGCTAGAAATTGGTAGCGATCCTATATATTTATTCTCCCTAGAAACTACAAAAATCTGATCAGTATTTTGCGGCAACTTTTTTTGCGCCCTAAGATAACGCATTACCACCTCAATACTATGTTTGGGTCTGACACTAATGATGTCTGTATTCATGAGCCCACCGGCAGAATCTTCTGGGTATTCAAGAGCCTCTTTAATTCTTTTTTGATCTCTCTCTGACATTGCAGATAAAATATTTTGAGTTCTACTTTCGGGCAGTGCTTGCAGGATATCTACGATTTCATCTAGCTCTAAATCCTCTATTATTTTGATGAGCTCTTCAGTAGAAATTTCAGCCATTAATTCTTGCTGAATTTCATCATTTAGTTCGGCAATAATTTCGCCTTCATCCTCTATCTCAATCATAGACCACAGTAATTTTCTTTCTTTGGGCGGAAGAGACTCAAGACTATGGGCAATTTCAGAGGAGGGCATATTTCCTAGCATTCTCTTAATTTGGTTGAGAGAAGAGCTTACATTTTTTGTTTGAATGCTTTTAAGAAGCTCATCAGAGGGGAATGGATGTGAAGTATTGTTGACCATAAAATTAATTCTAACTCAGGGTGCTGCTAAGTTACCTTTTTCTTGAATTGGGAATAAGAAGCATCGCTCTGTATTTAGCAATCGTTCTTCGAGCCAAGCCAAATCCTCGCCTATTAAGCAATTCAGTAATTTTTTGATCACTGAGTTTAATCGAGCTATTTAAAATAATTTCTTTAATTTCCTCCATGAGTTGCATAGGAGTTACTTTTTTAGTTTTGGAGACAGAGGCAGATAACAAAGACTTCATCAATACTATCCCATTAGGAGTTTGAATATACTTTGATCTCAGAATCCGAGAAATTGTAGATGGGCTAACGAGCAATTCTTTTGCTAACTCAATATTGCTAATAGAGTTGAGCTGAATAGACTCATTTAATAAAAATTTACTCTGTTTTTGGCATATTAAAGTGCCAACTTTCTGGACAGTCTCATTCCTTTTGTTTATAGACCTAATGAGCCATTTTGCATCTAAAATTTTCTCCTTAAGTTTAATGCTGCCCTCACTTTCCTTGGTCAAATTCTCTAATTCTTTATCAAATCTTAATTTAGGAAAATTTTCTTCAACAAAACTAATTGTTAGATTACCTTCTGATGGAATTATTTCAATATCCGCTTGTATATATTGAGTTGATTCAAAATCAAGACCGGGAGATAAGTCACAGCTTTTAATTAAATCCAATGCAATATTTATTTCTTCTGGAGGAAATGTTTTTTGGAGTTCATTTTGAGCTTCCTTGAAGTCATTGAAATTAGGATTATATAAAATTTCATTAATTAGCTGCAGTTGGCGTTGTCCCAGATTTTTTCTTTTTAGTTGAAGTGAAATTAGCTCTTTGAAATCTCTTGCCCCTATGCCGGCAGGTTCACAGTTGTGAATAATATTTATCAAAACATCTAGAATTTTATCTACCTGAATTCTATGCTTAAATAAATCTTCTAGCTCTTCACTGTTCAGCTGCAAAAGACCGCTTTCATCCAGAGATTGAATAAGAGTCATAGCAATCTCTTGCTGTGATTTGCTAAGATTTAAATCATTCACTTGAGATTCAAGCGAATTTTGTAGAGTCACAATTTCTGCTAAATTTGATAGCAGCCCATCATCATCATTATTATAGAGATCGAAAGAGACATCTTCTTTTAATTCTTTAATTAAGAATGGATTATCTTCAGCTTCAGCGTGTATTTTATTAATAATTTCAACTCTTGATAGCTGAAGTAGATCAATAGATTTTTTAAGTTGCGGGGTAATTGCAACCTGTTGTTTTTGCTGAAACTCTCTTACTAGCTTAATGGCCATTTTCTAGCTGTACATATTTCCTAGATAAGTTTTCTTTACCAAATCATTTGCAATTAGTTGATCCTTATTTCCCTCAGCAATCACCTTGCCCGAATCCATAATAATTGCTCGATTGCATAAATTTAGTGTCTCCCTAACATTATGATCAGTAATTAAGATGGAAATATCTGTTTTAACAATCCTATGGAGTAAATCTTTTATTTCCTCTATAGCGATTGGGTCAATCCCTGCAAAAGGTTCATCAAGCAACAGAATAGATGGATTACATGCTAACGCTCTGGCGATTTCAACTTTTCTTCTTTGTCCGCCAGATAGCATGCGTCCCTTATGATTTAAAATCCTAGTTAAGTTAAATTCACTAATGGTCCTATCAAGAAATTTCTGCCTATCATGATTTGTGTTCATGGTTAATTCAGCAATTCCATTGAGATTTTCTTTTACTGTTAAGTCTTGAAAAATAGAAGATTCTTGAGGCAGGTAGGTTAAACCAGCTCTTGATCTAAGATGCATTGGTAAATTTGAGACGTCCTGACCATTAATTTCAACAGTACCTTTGTCAGGAGCAAGTAATCCTGCTGCAATATAAAATGCAGTAGTTTTTCCAGCACCATTTGGGCCAAGTAAACCAATGATTTCTTTCGCTCCAATTGAAAAAGCTATATCTGAAAGAATATCCTTGCCAGCAATGGTTTTATAAATCCCATTTAAGCTAAGTCTGGTATTAGTCATTGGGGAGAGATTTGATATGTAATTTGTTCTGCATAAATTGACTGATCCTTCTGCTGTAGTCTGGCATCTCCCAGCATTTCCATAGAGAGATTGGGATAGATGATAAATTGATTTGCTACTCCATTAATATTATTTTTGTTAGATAGAATTGATGCAGGGGAGCCATTAATGACCAATTTTTCTTCATCATAACTTAGAATCGCACTATCTCCAGACAAGATAAAATCACCAAAGTTAATTTGTATGTTTGTTTTTAGTAGTAGTTTATTTGTAAATTTATTTAGCGTCACATGCTCCGCTTTAATGGAGATGTCTCCATAATTAGGAATTTCTTTAGCAGAGATGCTCGCAGTAACAGATAAACTAATTAAAAAACATGAGAGAAATTTTAAATTGCTGATCATTGCAATCTAGATGATCCCAGACTCAAGCAATTTATGCATGGTAATAATACCGCTGGCGTTATCTTTGGTTTGAGTTACGACTAATGTAAAAATTTTATTTTTTTCCATTATTTCTGCAGCATCTATAGCCAAAGCATCATGAGCAATACTTTTAAAATTTTTTGTCATTACAGTTCCAATAGAAGTTTTTATAAGATCTTTTTCTTGGTTCAAACATCTTCGCAAATCTCCATCAGTGAAAATACCAATTATTTTTTTACCATCTGCTACCAAGGTGATCCCAAGTTTTTTTTCAGTGATCTCAATTAAAGCATCTTTTAGGCTCGCATCTTTTGAAACAACAGGGGTGTTATTATCCATAATGGCTATATCTTTTACTAGAGTGGTTAATTTTTTTCCAAGCTGGCCCGCAGGATGTGATTTAGCAAAATCATCTTTCGTAAATCCTCTATGCTCCAAAAGTGAAACAGCTAAGGCATCACCAAATACAAGGGCAAGAGTGGTGGAGGAGGTTGGTGCTAGATCAAGAGGGCAAGCTTCTTCATTCGCCTTAATTAATATATTAATATCTCCAATTTTTGCAATAGTAGAGTCTGCGTTGTTGGTAAGTGTGAAAATACTTCCCGCACATCTTTTCAACGCCGGTAAAATCTCAATAATCTCTTTTGTCTCCCCAGAATTAGATAAAATTAAAATAGCATCTTTCTTATCTATCATGCCTAGATCACCATGCGCAGCTTCTGTTGGATGAATAAAAAATGATGGAGTGCCTGTGCTAGAAAGTGTTGCAGATATTTTTTGAGCAATGTGACCAGATTTACCAATTCCCATGAGAATTAGCTTTCCTTTCGTGGCTAGTATGTTTGTACATAGGTCGTTGAATGTTTCTTCAATTTGATCTTGCAAGCCTAGGATGGCTTTACCCTCAATCTGTATAACTTTGAGAGCGCTGTTGATAAAATTATTCTCTTGCATGGCTAATTTATAATAATGTACTAATGTTATAATACCTTCATGAAAGTAACTATGAAATCTATTCTTATTTTAGTAGGCTTGATTGCCCTTCCTTTATTTACGATTGCGCAGTCCAATCCTGAAAATTATCTTGATGATCGTGCGCAAGCAATGGTTGATGTTATTCGCAGTAATCAGAGTTTATATGCTTCTGATCCTGAGAAATTTAAATCTAAAATTAATACTATCTTTGAGCCAATGGTAGATTTTCGAAGAGTTGGTGCTAGCGTTATGGGAAAGAAATATTATATGGCAGCATCAAAAGATCAGCGTCTTCGATTTATTTCTGCGTTTAAAAAATCCCTACTTGACACTTACTCTTCTACATTAGCTCAATGGGGAGATCAAACTATAGAGACTCATTTTTCTCAAAAGACAATCTTTGTTAAGACTGAAGACGTTAATCAGAGCCTAGTAGCTTCAAATAGCATTTACCCAATTACCTATAAGGTTAGAAACGATGGCAAAGGTAATTGGCTAATAATTAATATTATTGTTAATGGTGTTAACCTTGGGCTCACATTTAGAAATCAGTTCCAGGCATTAGCGTTAGAGCATAATGAAAATATTGATGAAATTATCAATAATTGGATTACAGACGCTGACTTTTAAAAAAATTTAGGTTTATTTTTTATGAATATTACAGAATTCCTTCAAGATAAATTTCCTGATGCGGACATTTCTTCTGATGGAGAAGATTGCTCTTCTAGACTAGTAATTGTAAGTAATACATTCGAGGGTCTTTCTATACTGAATAGGCATAAACTAGTCATGGGAACTCTTAAAGAGCACTTTCAGTCTGGTGAAGTCCATGCATTAAGCCTCACGACAAAAACACCTTCAGAGATTGTGTAAATAATGGAAAAATTAAAAATTGTTGGTGGCAATAGATTATCTGGTGCAATCTCCTGTTCCGGTGCAAAGAATGCTGCTTTACCAATGCTTGCTGCAACCATTCTCACTGACAAACCAGTAACTTTCAAAAATCTTCCCTATCTTCAAGATATTACAACTATGTTTGAGATTTTAGGCTCTATGGGAGCTGATATTACTCTTAACGAAAATATGGATTTTAGAATTTCGACAGCCAATCTGCATGATTTTGAAGCTCGCTATGAACTAGTTAAAACTATGCGCGCATCTATATTAGTTCTTGGTTCGCTAGTTGCGCGTCATGGGTTTGCCAGAATCGCCTTACCAGGAGGATGTGCCATTGGCACAAGACCAGTTGATTTCCATTTATCTGCCCTAGAGCAGCTTGGTGCAAGGATTGAACTAAAAAATGGTTACATAGAAGCAAGCGCAAAAAAATTAATTGGATGTGAGATAAGTTTCCCTGGAATATCTGTTACTGGCACTGAGAATATAATGATGGCTGCTGTTTTGGCAAAAGGACAAACGATATTACGTAACGTTGCGAAAGAACCAGAGGTTGAAGATCTAGCAAAATTTCTAAACTCCATGGGCGCGCAGGTCTTGGGCGCAGGAACTGATGAAATTACTATCAATGGCGTAGATGATCTTACTGAGTCTATCTTTACTGTACCTGCTGATAGGATTGAAGCTGGCACTTATTTGATTGCAGCTGCCGTTACATATGGAGATATTGTAATTCAAGATATTAATGCAAATAGGATGAATAATATTTTAGATAAACTTAAGCTTAGTGGTGCACTCATAGAGACCAACGAAAATAGTATTAGTTTATCCATGTCTCATGATTCAATACATCCTGTGGATATCTCCACCGCTCCTTTTCCAGGTTTTCCCACTGACATGCAGGCTCAATTTACCGTTTTAAATGCACTATCTAATGGATCAGCAGTAGTTACAGAAAATGTCTTTGAAAATAGATTTATGCATGTTCAAGAATTAAATCGCATGGGTTGTGACATTATAGTCAAGGGAAGTAATGCATTTATAAAAGGGGTAAATCATTTAACAGGAGCGCCAGTAATGGCAACTGATCTGAGGGCATCGGCTAGCTTAATATTAGCCGGCTTATGCGCAGATGGAGAGACAATTGTTGATAGAATTTATCATATTGATCGTGGTTACGAACGCATTGAAGAAAAGCTCTCATATTTGGGGGCTGATATTACTAGATTACCGGGTTAATTTGTTTGAGCCCTGGTCACCAAATCTTTTTTAATAATTTTATTCTCTTGGAGAATCTCAAGGAATATCTCATCCCCAGGAAAAGAATTTCTTAGAGCAGCAGTAAGATTTTCCCACGATGCAGCCTCAGTATTAATTGAGATAATAATAGCGCCAGGTTTAATGTCGGCACCTTCAAATAGCGGACCTTGCTCCTTTAACTCTAAAATTTCCAATCCGTAAACCAACTCATTATCAAGAACAAACCTCTTGTATTTCACCCTGAAGTCTCCTATCCATGATTGCTGGACAGATCCATATTTTATTATCTCAGAAGCAACTTCAATCATCTTGTTTGAAGGCAGAGCAAAGCCAATTCCGGCATAGGACCCAGTTTTTGAAAAAATTTTTGTATTCATACCAATGAGGTTACCCCTATGATTTAGTAGCGCTCCTCCTGAATTTCCAGGGTTAATAGCAGCATCTGTTTGGATGAGTTCAAGGTACGGATTTCCATAATCTCTTCCAGTTGCGCTAACTATGCCGCTGGTAAATGTTTTACCGAGTCCGAACGCATTCCCAATCGCAAATACCTCATCCCCAACACGAATACTTTTACTATTTGCTAATTTTATTGGCGCTAAAGATTCTTGAGAAGTAATTTTAATGACAGCAAGATCTGATCTTTGATCATAGCCAATTACATTCGCAATTCTAATCTGGCCATCATCAAGCTCAACATTAATTTCTTTTTTGCTATCAATGATATGGAGATTTGTAATGATGTAGCCATCTTCAGAGATAATAATACCTGAACCTACTATCTCTTGATTTTCACGCATTCGGTATCCCTTGGATGAGGAAGAGTTAGTGGCAATAATATTAACTACCGAAAGAGCAGCTTTGCTTATCCCAGTTGAATTTTTACTATTAGACATATCTGTATAAAGATATGGGAGAATAACTAGAAGAATTAAAAAATTTATTCTCGAAAGTTTATTATTCAAAAATTTCATAGGAGCTAATTAATTTATTATGCAAGATATAGAAATTGTACTTGAGAACTTGGCTTCTCAGGAAGTAACACCCGATCATGCGCAACAATTATTTTTAGAAGCTTTTATAGAGTTTGATTATAAATACAAGCAGACTTCCTTTTTTCGTAAAAATTCTAATCCTGGAAGCATTTATTTATGGGGTCCAGTTGGAAGGGGCAAGACACTATTGCTGAAAGCTATAGATTCAAGCTACTTTAAGAATTCAGGACAATTTCATTTTCTTGAATTTATGCAATTGATCCATAACAGTTTATTTGAAGTTTCAAAAAATAAAAATCCTTTAGCTCTTGTTGTAAAAAAGATAGCAAAGAACTATGACATGCTGTTTATAGATGAATTTCAGATCGAAGACATAGCCGACGCCATGATTATTGGCTCAGTCATTGAATCTTTGGTTAGCAAGGGTATTCGCATAATGCTTTCATCTAACTCACACCCAAATAATCTTTATAAGGATGGTCTGCAAAGAAATAAGTTCTTGCCAGCTATTGAATTCATCCAATCGAATTTCATGATTTTTAATTTAGAGGGGTCTGAAGATTATCGATTACGAGATATTGCTTTAATAAGATCCTATGAGCCTGATGTGAAGGAGTTCCTTCATAAAACATTTAGTGAGGAATGGGCAGAGAGCCAACAGTTTATTGTCAATGAGAGATCTTTTCCTTGTGAAGGACGATCATCAAAATTTCTTTGGCTATCATTTCAAGAATTTTTTTCAGAACCATGCGGAAGCAAAGATTTTATAGATATTGCAAAAAACTATGAATGGGTATTTATCAGTAACTTCCATGCCTGCGATGATCAGCACCTAGATATAATTAGGCGATTTATCAGTTTTATTGATATTACCTACCAAGAACGCCAAAAAATGAAATTATTTTATGCAGATGGTTTTTTAACAGATTTTTATCAAGGAACCCAATTAAAGTTATTATGGGAAAGATCGGAAAGTAGATTGCATGAAATCTCCAGTGAGAGCTATCTAAAGAATTTAGAGAAAAACTAAACTAAATGCATTAAAATATTGATTAAATTGCGCTTAAACATTAACATTCGCATCTAATTTTCTCTTAAAATATAAAAATAATGAAAACCCTTTCTCTTAG